>Ga0066652_100000020_pt1 | contig 147152 bp, 141 predicted proteins | sample GraSoiAngelo_101_FD_71413 | JGI IMG/M metagenome (GOLD analysis project Ga0066652, IMG submission 71413) | Grasslands soil microbial communities from the Angelo Coastal Reserve, California, USA - 14_0903_02_30cm | ecosystem: Environmental > Terrestrial > Soil > Grasslands | place: USA... | reverse complement strand
GGGGGGGGGGGGGCAAGGTCCCTGCCTTAGATCAAGTTGGGCAGCCCACGCCCTCGACGAATCGCTTTTGTTCAGCTTTCTCGCGTTGTAACTGAACGGCCGACTCCCCATATCGGGCAGGCAGCGGTCGCCGCTTCGCATGAGGCCGACGCCGCCGCCCACCTATTTCGCACGAGGCCGCCCCGGCCTCGGCGCCCGTTCAGGAGCGAGCCGATGAGAAGACGAAGAGTCGATCTGGGGCCGCGCCGCATATTGGACGAGACCACGCTCCAGGTCATGGTCGGGGACGAGGTCCTCGAGGCTGCCGCGCAGGCGAGCCCGGCCGCGCCCCGCCATATCGCCCGCTCCGGCAAGCGCGCCGAGGATACGGCCGTGGGCTGCCGGGCCAACGCCGCCGCCAATCTGGTCGGGGCCGGCGCCCCGGGCGGCGATTACATGCGCGTGCGCCTCGAGCACAGCGCCGCCGTGTGGAGCGCGCGCGCCGATCTCCTGGAGCGGATCGAGCAGAAAGCCGGGAACAGGGCCGCCGCCCGCGCGGCGTAACGAGATGAGCCGGGACAGCCGGAGCGCCCCGACGCCCCCCGGCGCCGGGACGCTCGGCGCCCCCTCAGTCGGTCTTGGCCTTGCGCAGGGCTCCCTGGCGAAAGCGGGGTCGAAGGCGCGGCCGCTCGGCGATCTTTCGGCCGGGAGGCGGAGGAAGGTGGATCTGAAGCGCCGCCTGCTCGCCCTCGCTGGGCGCCTTGCGGGGCAGCATGAAAGGCACGGCGTTCGCGGCGTTCACGCTGTAGCGGCCGGCGAGATCGTAATGGATGAGCCGCGCCTCGGCGCTCGTCGCCGCGCGCGCCATCCGCATCGAAGCGTGCTTGCGGCCGATCCAATATTTCTTGTCCATCGAAAGATCACCTTGTCTGTGCAAGCGGGAGCGCGAAGTGTCTCTCAGTCACGGGGCGCTTGCGTAAAACGCAGGTGATGGGCGAGGCCTAGCACGGCATCATGAGGATAGCGATCTTATTCCGGGTCGCGGTCGGCGGTTCTCACCGGCTATTCCTGTTCGAACACGGAACATTCTCTGCGGCCCGCTTTACTTCGGCAATGCTCTGAATTTCTCGGACTTGTCGCACCGGGAGAAGCGAAAGGGCGGACCGCCGGCTCGCCGCAAACACGACGCCCTTCGCCGGCGGCGGCCTGTCGCGAGATGCGAAAGATCTGACGCCGCTTGTGAAGCCGCGCCATGCCGTCCGGTCTAGGCGAACGCCGGCGAGGACCTCGATTTTCCGAAGGAGCCCGGCGCAATTTCCGTCCCTCGCTTCCTGCGGAACAACGATGACCCGACTGCACTTCCTCCGAGGCCGGATCCTCGCCGCGCCGCCGCGCGGCCTCGCCGCGCTTTTCTGCATGGCCCTGGCCGTCGCCCTGCCGACCCTGGCGCGGGCCGGGATCGACTCCTGGGTCGCGGGCACCACCTTCGTCGCTTATTATCCCTTCGTCCTCTTGTCGGCGATCGTTCTGGGCTGGCGCCGGGCGCTCGTCGTTACGCTCCTTAGCGCCGCGGTCGCGAACTTCCTCTTCATGTCGCCGCGCTTCACCTTCTTCGCCGGCTCGGGCGACACCGCCGGCGCCGTCTCCTTCGTCTTCTCGTCCCTGCTCATCGTCCTGCTCACCGAGACCCTGCGCCGCAACGTCGCGGAGGTCGAGGCGAGCCGAAGCCTCGAGGCCCGTCTCAACCGCGAGCTTCAGCACCGGGTGACCAACACGCTGGCCGTCATCCAGGGCCTCGCCACGCAAAGCTTTCGCGAGCCTTGCTCGGCGGCCGAGCTTCGTCTGTTCCAGAGCCGGCTGCGGGCGCTGGCGGACGCCAACGACATCCTGACCAGCGGCCGGTGGGAGACCTGCCGGCTGCCGGACCTCGCCGCGCGCGCGCTTGGCCCGTTCAACCGGACGGGGGCGATCAACCTTTACGGGCCGGCCTGCACGCTGAGGGAGGAAAGCTGCGTACCGCTGGTCCTCGCCCTCCACGAGCTCGCCACCAACGCCGTAAAATATGGCGCGCTTTCGAATCCGCAAGGAAGCGTCGACCTCGTCTGGAGCCTGGCCGCCGGCTCCGGGCAGAAGGGCCGCCTCCTCGTCCTCGAATGGAGCGAGCGGGACGGGCCGGTCGTGCTTGCGCCGACCCGGCGCGGCCTCGGCTCGCGGCTGCTTCGGCCGCAACCGGGAATCGCCGGAGTCGAACTCACCTTTCCCGCCGACGGCGTCCGCTGCCGCCTCCACGTGCCCAACGCCAGGATCCTCGCCGAAGGCGGCAACGCCGGGGCGCCGGCCGTCCCGGCGACCCTCTACTCGACGGGATCGCCTCCGGGCGCGGCAAACTGTGCTTCTATTTCAGCCACTTAACCTGGTTTAAGGTTTTTATGGCGCAGCCCGTGAATGCTGCGCCCGATCGAAAAAGCATGAAAAGATTCGCCCTGCCCCAAATCTGCGACTGCGGAGCCCGCGGACTGATCGTGCTCGAGCCGTCCGCGCCGCCGCCGCCCGGCCTTCCCGATCCCGATCCGATCCTCGTCGCCGCCGAAGGGGCCTTCGCCCTGCACGATCGAGGCGGAATCGTCTGCCGCGCCTGCGGCGACCGGCTCGGCTGAGGCGCGGATCGGGCCTCGCGCCGGCCCGACGGGCGGACCGGCTGCCGCCGCCTTAATGCTGCGGCGCGGGCGCCGGGGCCGGCGTCCGTGCGTGATCCCCATGATGCTGGCGCATCTCGTCGCAGCAATTGTCGCAGCAGCCCATCGCCTGGACGGCGGCATAAGCGGTGCCCGAGGCGAAGGCGATGGCGGCGAGGGCGATGGCGATCTTCGATTTCATGAAAAGGCTCCCGAAAAGTGGCGCCGCCACCCTATCAGGGCCGGCCCGCCTTGCCACCCCCGATACTTGACGCCGAATGGCCCGCGGCGCACAATCGCCGCCTCGTCCGCGCAGGAGAAGTTTCATGTTTCTGGTTCTCGCCCTGATCGCCGCGGAGCCCGCCACGGCGGCGTCGCCGGATCCCAATGAGATGATCTGCCGCAGCGTCGGCACGATCGGCTCGCGCCTCGCCCGCCAGCGCCGCTGCGCGACCCGCGCCGAGTGGGAGGAAAATCGCCGCAACGAGCGCCGGAGCACCGAGGACGCCCAGATCGGCCAGACCAATCCGCAGGGCCTGACTCCCGGCGACCGCGGAGCCGCCGCCGGGCGCTACGTGGCGCCTCCGGCTCGCGGCAACGTGCCCCACTAGGCTCCATCCATGTTATAGTCCGGTCCCGTCCGATCCGTGTAAAGGGGGGAATCGGAGGCCGCAGCGATGCCGCGATTCTTCTTCAACGTCCATGACGGGAGCGAGCATCCCGATGCCGAGGGCACCGAGCTGCCCGACATCGCCGCGGCCCGCGCTTATGCCGTGCGCTATTTCGGCGATCTTCTGCGCGGCGATCCCTGCGCCTTCTGGAACGGCGAGGAATGGAAGATGGAGGTGACCGACGAGGCCGGCCTGCTCCTCTTCTCGCTCCACTTCCACGGCGTGGATTCCCCCGCATTGGCCCCGCACGGCCCGACCATCCTGATCTGACGGGATCTTGAGCGCGTCGCCATTCGGCGCAAGTCTTGTTCAGCTCAGGACATTCTCTCACCCGTCACCCCCGCGAAAGCGGGGGTCCAGCTTCTTTCTTCTCGTAAGCGGTTGAAGAAAGCTGGATTCCCGCTTTCGCGGGAATGACGATGAAAATTGAACGTCGCTGTACCCTAACGCCTCCCGCCCCCGGCCCCGCTCGCCACCCTTCCCGGCTCATCGAACAACCCCCGCCCCACCACCGCCCCGGCCGCCGCCCCGATCAGCTGCGCGGCGACGAAGGCCGGCACATTGGCCGGCGCGATCCCGGCGAAGCTGTCGGAAAGGCTCCGCGCCACGGTGATCGCCGGATTGGCGAAGCTGGTCGAGGAGGTGAACCAGTAAGCGGCGGTGATGTAGAGAGCGACGCTCGGCGCCACCCAATCGGGCCTGTGGCGGCCCGTGCCGAGGATCGTCAGGATCAGGCCGAAGGTGGCGATCGCCTCGCCCGCCCACTGCCCCAGCCCGGTCCGCGCCTTCACCGAAAGCTGGAGCGCCGGCAAATCGAACATCAAATGCGCCGCCCACGCACCCAATATGCCGCAGCCGAGCTGGGCGAGCGCATAGGCCCCCGCCTCGCCCCAGCCGAGCTCGCCCCGCCACGCGGCGACCAGGCTCACCGCCGGGTTCATGTGCGCTCCGGAAATCGGGGCGAGCATGGCGATCAGCACGAACAATATCGCCCCGGTGGCGATCGTGTTGCCGAGCAGGGCGACGGCGTCGTTCCCGCCCGAAAGATGCTCGGCCATGATCCCCGATCCGATCACCGTGGCGAACAGGAAGAAGGCCCCGATCCCCTCGGCCGCGAGCCGCCGCCTCAGGCCCGGCCGCTCGCCCATCAGCCGCGGCAGCCCGGCTTCGCCTCGGCCGCGGGGATCTGCGGAGCGCAGCACGCGCCGTCCGCCGCGTTCTCGGAAAGCGCCCCAAGCTCAGGCGCGTCGCCGTAGATCGTCGCCTCGCCGGTCGTGTGGAACGCCTCCCAGACCACGCCGTCGGGATCGCTGACCCAGCTCTTCTCCGATTTGGCGTAGCAGCAGGTCGTCGCCCCCTCCTCGATCACCGGCCGCCCGGCTTCGCCCAGCCGCCCATAGACCTCGGCCAGCTCGACCGGATCCTCGGCCTGGATGCCGAGATGCTCGATCCCGTTCCTGGCGTGGGCGCCGCTCGAAATGGCGAAATTGACCCGCGGATCGTCGAGCATCCACTTGGCGTAGTCGGCCTTGGCCACGCTCGGCGCGGCGCCGAACAGCGTGGAGTAGAAGGCGATCGACCGATCGAGGTCGCTCACTCCGACATGGACGTGCAGGCGCTTCATGCGGATTTCCTTTTCGCTTGAACGGGCGCGGCCTCGCCGCAGACGGCGGCGGGGGCGCATTCCTGCCCGCCGCAGCAATTTTCCATGAGGTAGCCGACCAGCGCGTTCATCGCTCCATAATCGGCCGAATAGAGGATCGACCGGTGCCGCCGCTCCTGCCTGACCAGCCCGGCCCGGCTCAGCTGGGCGAGATGGAAGGAGAGCGACGAGTTCGGCACCCCGAGCGCCGCGGCGATCGCCCCCGCCGCCATCCCCTCGGGCCCGGCCTGGACGAGCAATCGGAACAAAGCGAGCCGATGCTCCTGGGCCAGGGCGGCGAGCGCTTGGACGGTGGATGCAGCGGTCGTTTCCATCATTCTCGAAATGACTCGAGAATGCGCCGGCGTCAAGCCTCATTTCGACGACCCTCGAAATGAATTCTGCACCCCTCTCCCATGGGAGAGGGATACGTAGCCTTGGCGACGAAGGAGCCTAGGCGAAGTTGGGTGAGGGGCTACGGCGTCCGAAGCGATCCTCGAGCTCAGTAACCCCTCACCCTACCCTCTCCCCATGGGAGAGGGATGACCCTGCTCAATGCTGCGGCGTCTCCTCGCGCGTCCGCGCTCCGGCTCCAGCTGGCGCCTCGGCGGCGATCCGGCGCAGCGCGCTTTCGAAGGCCTCCGCCGGCTGCCCGCCCGATATCAGATAGCGGTCGTCGATGATGATTGCCGGCACGCCCGAAATGCCCTGCGCCTGCCAGTGGCGCTCGGCGGCGCGGACCTCCTCGGCATAAAGGCCGGACGACAGCACTTCGCCGGCCGCGTCGGAATCGAGCCCGGCCTTCGCCGCCGCTTGCCGCAGCACCTCATGGTCGCCCGGATTGCGCCCCTGCGTGAAATAGGCCTCGAACAGGGCGAGCTTGAGGCCGCGCTGGCGCCCCTCGATTCCCGCCCAGTGGAGCAGCCGGTGGGCGTCGAACGTGTTCCACACCCGCCCCGCGGCCGAGCCCGCGGCGATCGTGAAGCCGAGCGCGGCGGCGCGCTCGCGGATCGTCTCGCGCCGCTCGAAATATTGCTCGCGCGTCGATCCGTATTTCTGCGCGACATGCTCGGCGAGGTCCTGCCCTTCGGCCGGCATCTGCGGATTGAGCTCGAACGGCTGGAAACGAATCTCCGCCGCGACCAGATCCCCGAGCCGCGCCAGCGCCTCCTCGAGCCCCCTGAGGCCGATGATGCACCACGGGCAGGAAACGTCGGAGACGAAGTCGATCTTCATGGGCCTGGTCATGGCGGCATCCGAAAGGGGAGGAAGAGAAGGGGATATAGGCGCCCGGGCCGGGCGATGCACGGGGGAACGGAGGCACGTGCAGGCCCGTCATTGCGAGCCCCCGGCAATCACGAACAGGAGGTCGCAAGGACGAGGCGTGACTAAGCCAAAGCCGTCATTGCGAGGAGCGAAGCGACGCGGCAATCCAGCAGGCCTCGGCCGCAGCACTGGATTGCTTCGCTACGCTCGCAATGACGAAAAACCCGTCATTGCGAGGAGCGTCGCGACGAAGCAATCCAGGGGCCTCCGAGACCTCGCGGATGGTTCACCAGGCCCGCAATGGCGCGCCTGACGGACTAATGGATGATCGACTCATAGAGGTCCGCCCAAGCCGGATTCATGGCCTCGATCAGAGCGAGCTTCTTTTTGCGCGACCCGGCCTTGATCTGCTTCTCGCGCAGGATCGCCGCCGTCATGTCCTCGTGGATCTCGTACCAGGCGAGAAGCTTGCAGTCATATTTTCCGGCGAACCCGATCTTGCCTTCCCTGTGCTGCCAGATGCGCCGGACGAGATCGGAGGTGACTCCCGTGTAGAGCGTGCCATTGCGCCGGCTGACAATGATGTAGACCGCAGGCTGCTTCATCGATTCGATCTGGCGCGCTCCGCTTTCCCCCGCAACGACGACAAGGAGGCAATCCCCTTTCCGTCATTGCGAGGAGCGTAGCGACGAAGCAATCCAGCGGGCCTCCGCCGCAGCACTGGATTACTTCGCTTCCGCTCGCAATGACGAACCCTCCTCCGTCATTGCGAGGAGCGCAGCGACGAAGCAATCCAGCGAGCCTCCGAGGCCGAACTGGATTGCTTCGCTTCGCTCGCAATGACGGCGCGATGCTTCGCCAGAGCGCCCCCCTATTCCCGCCCCTCCCAATATTCCCGGAAGGATTCCAGCGGCCGCGAGCGGACGCCCATCTGCAGCATCGCCCCGGCCATCACGAAGACGCTGCCGACGGTGATGAACGCGGCGAGCGTCTGCGGCAGGCGGAGCTGGATGGCGAGAAGCGAGAAGAAGATCGCGCCGACGAAGGCCGCGCCGCCCAAGGGGATTCCCGGCTTGAACAGGTCCGGCACGCGCCGCATCAGCACGTCGCGAAGAAGCCCGCCGCCGACCGCGTTGAGAACGCTGACGAAGATCACCCCGGCCTGCGGCAGGCCGGCGGCGATGGCGAGGTTCGCCCCGACCACCGCATAGGCGCCCGCGCCGAGCGCGTCGGTGAGGTAGGTCGCCGGCCCGACCACCCGCGAGCGGTCGACGATCCGCCCGGCGAGCGCCACCAGCAGGGACGCGACCAGCGCCAGCTCGAGATAGACCGGGTTTCGCACCGCGACCGGCGGCTGGAGCAGGAGCACGTCGCGAAGCAGCCCGCCGCCGATCGACGAGGCGATGGCGACGGTCAGGATTCCGATCCCCACGAACCCCCGCCGCGCCGCGATCAGCGCCCCCGAAAGCGCCCAGACGAAGCTCGCCGAATAGTCGAACAGGATCGGCAGCAGGTCCGCATCGACCGGCAATTTGGTGATTGCTTCGGGCACGAGGCTCATGGCCGCGCAGACGCCCACCTTCGCCGCGCCGGGTCCATCGGGACCTACCCGGAGGGCCGGGAGAATCCGAGAGTTTTGTCAGACGGCTATCGGCCCGCTTGCCCGATTTTCGCGGATGCGGTCCGCCGGGAACTGTCCAGGCTCAGACCACCCATTGGTCACAATTCTGCGCGGCCTGTCCCTTTCGCATCTCCTGCTTCCTCCAGCCGTTGCTTGCGGCTGTAGAGCGGTGTCAGCCGGACGAATGCCTCGACCGAGCTGGTGCGCAGGCGCGGACGGCCCTCGTCCACCGCGGTGATCAGCGCCAGCAGATCGGGGTCGGCGCGGATTCGGTTCACCTCCTTGAGGGTCGCCTCCCGCGACCCCGGCAGCTCGCTCTCGTCGATCCTGTCGAGCGCCGCCTTGGGGTCGGCTTCGGCAAGGACGTCGGCGATCCGAGGGCAGCTCGCCAGCACCCGCCACGTCTTCGGCCATTCGGTCATGACGATCACCCAGATCGCCAGCTCGATGCCGCGCTCGTCGCTCTCGTCCATCTCCATCTGCAAATAGGCGACGGCGGTGTACATCGTAATCGCGTTGACGATCCGCTTGATCTGCCGCGGATTGGGCGGGAAGAAGCGCGCCAGCGGCTCGAGCCGGTGGAGCAGCGCCTGGCCCATCTTCTCGTCGACCGCGGCCGACAGCGCGCGCTCCTCGCTGAGCAATTTGTCGGCTTGGGCGCTGGCAGCCTCGGCGTCCGGCGCCACCCGATAGTCGCTCGCACTATAGTCGAACAGCTGGTTCGACGCGTGCTCCAGACCCCGGCCGATCGCCTGGATGGTTGACTCATATTTGTGTCGCAGGGCTTGCTCCGCCAGCTGGCGCTCCTCGGCGCTTTCGGCGGTGGCGACGGTCTCGCGATACTCCGCGCGTAACTGCTGGGCGATGTCGGGGGGCGGAGGTGGGGCGGCGTCCGCCGCGACCGCGCCCGGGCCGATCAGCACCCGGCGGACATAGGCGTCCTGGCTCGCGTCGGGCATTTCCGGCAGGATGAACGACATCTGGATCGCCTTCTCGACGAAGCGCGCGCCGAACTCCTGCTCCTGTCCGACATTGACCTTGCTCATTGCCGCGTGATGAGCCTCGAACGCTCGCTCGATCCAGTCGCGGTCGCCGAGGATGACGAAGACGACACGCGGGCTCCTGAGCAGGGTCTGGATGCCGCGCACGAGGTCGACGACGAAGTCCGGCCGGCAGCGGTCGAGATCGTCGACGACCACCATCACCGGCCGCCGGACCGCCGCCATCGTCCGCACGAAATGCCGCCGGAACCGCTCGAACGGGTCGCCGCCGCCGAGGCTGCGCCGCTCGGCGGCATCGTCGGTGCCGGGCGCGACCGATTCGGTGAGCAGCGCGCCGAGACCCCACAGCCCGCTGATCCCGCCGATCCCGGCAAGAACGAAGCCGAGCGCATTGCCGGCGTTGAAATTCGGGCCCTTGTCGCCCTGAAAGACGAGATCGAACCGCCAAAGGACGACCAGCGCGATGGCTGCGAGAGCGAAGGTCGCGAGACGGGCGAGTATCTTGGGATTGCGCAGCCGCCACCAGAGCTCGCGCCGCCACAGCGCGGCCCACGACCAGATTCTCTCCTCGATCAGCGGGGCCGGCGGCGCCGAGGATTGCGCCGGCCGCGAAGCCCCCCTGCCCTCGGCCCAGACGGCGGCGAAGCAGCCCTTGCGGATCGCCTGGTAGAAGGTCCACCAGGGCGGCGAGCAATGCTCGGCCTGCCAGGCGTTGAACGGCACCACGATCCACGGCCGCCGCGAATCCTCCGGCCATCGGGCGGCGGTGCCGCCTTCCTTGCCGTCGCCCGGCGGGTCGTCGATAAAGATCGTTCCGACGGCCTGCCCCGCCCGCTCATGGAGGAAGTCGGCCGCCCGTTTCGCGCCGCGCGGAAAGGGATTGAGCACCCGATCGAGGAAATTGGCGAAGCTGGTCTTGCCGCCGCCCCATGGCGCGTCGAGGTGAAGCACGAATGACGAACGCTCGTCGCCCCCGGCAACGGCATCCTCGTCGCCCGGCACCTTGATTCCGTTCGACCGGCACCAGATCCGGTGCAATCGCCGCCCGAGCGCGATCGCCAGCGGCCCGCGCCTCAGGTCGTCGCGCTCGACCTCGGGATCGTCGGTGACGAAATGGGTGTTGGGTTCGGCGGCGGACGCACTGATCGAAGCTGCTTTCGGCTTATCGCCCTGGGTCTGTGCGGGAGGCTCGACCCAGCCGCCGTAGCGTTCGAGGAGTTTCGCCGCTTCCGAGCGGCTTCTGACGGCGAGAGTGGCGACAGCGGCCTGAAGATGCCGGTTTACAGTGACCTGCGCGATCCCGAGCCGCGCCGCGATTTCTTGGGTGGAGAGGCCCATTAGGCCGAAGAGGCCCAGGCACTCCCGCTGGCGGGCCGTCAACCAACCGACGCGAGTGGCCATAGGGTCGTGACCGGCCTGGGCGAGCAGTTGGTTCTCAGCCTCGACCCCGGGGCGTGGCTCCCACTCGCCCACTTGCTGGAGATCGGCGTCGGCTCGCTCTTCCGGTTCCGCCGCGTCGGCTCCCGCGTCCGCAGCCGGGCCCCCGTCCAGCATGACCAGCCCGGACTCCGGCGCCTCGGCGGCCGACCTTTCATCCCGAACGACCGCTTCGGGGCCGGCTGTAGTCGAAATCTCCTCGACCGCCTTTCCGGGCGTCGCCTTCGGCTTACGCGCCTTGCGCTGGGGTTTCACCTGCGATGGCGGCGGCGGTGGAGGTTTGGGCAGGAAGTAAAGCTCAAAGTCACCGATATCGTCTCGTTCAAGATGCGGCTTCAAGCCCAGAGGCCTTGTTGTCGCGACCATCCGCTCGACGACCTCACTCATCAGGCTTCGCGCGGTCCATGGCCCGCCGGTGGGCGTTGGGGCGCCAAGCGCACCGAGCAACGACTGCATCAAGAAGCTGGGAACGCCGGACCCTGGTGAATAGGCGCGCTCCCCCGGCGCCTCGGAATCCAGGATGGTACGTAGCGGGTCCGAAGTGAGATCCGGCGAACGCTTCGAAAAGCTCCGCGCCTCCATCCCCTCGAGCGAAGGCGGCAGGCAACGATCCACGATATAGAGCTGGCTGCGGGCCGTGCAGTGGGTCATCGCATCGACGATATTGTAGAAGCTCGCAATTTCATGACCGGGCGGGGCGTTCGGGAAGTCGGGCTGGTCGAGCAGCAAGGCGGTCTTGCGGCCACCGTAGAGTCCGTAGCCGGCGAAATAGAAGACCGCGATGTTGCGGATGTCGGAATTGGCCCGCTCCATCCAGCCGGCCAAAGCCCTTTCCAGAGCGGCGAAGGTGGGCGGCTCAAGGTCGGCAATGCCTCCAGGTCCTCCGAACCAGGCCGGAGGAATCGTGGGGCCGGGGCGCGACATGAGAATGTCGACGCTCGCCAGCGACGTCCCGGGATTGCGATTGTTTTCGGTGGTGAACCATCGGTAGAGCGCGGCGGCGGAGTGGAGCGCCGGCTCGAGAATGCGCTTCCCCGCGGCCGCGCTCCCGCCCCCGGCGCCGACCACCAGCAGGTGCGTGCCCGGGCCCTCGGTCGAAACAATCGCCACGCCCGCTCCCCTCGCCGCCGTTCAGCCCGCTTTTATTAGCCCAGCGGCACGTAAAGCGCGAGCCGTCGGTCGAAATCAGGTGGCATCGGTAAATATAGGGGGCCTCCGCGACGGGGTCATGGCCCCTCCTAGAGCAAGGCCACCAGCGCAAAGCCGCCGACGAGGACAAGAAGGAAGGCCCATCCGACCAGCGTCAGCCTTTTCTCGATGAACGCCTGCATCGGCTCGCCGTAGCGTCTGAGCAGGCCGCTGAGCAGGAAGAAGCGCGCGGCGCGCGTGATCGTCGCGCAGGCCAGGAACAAGGCGAAGTTGAAATGGGCGAAGCCGCTGGCGATGGTCACCAGCTTGAACGGGATCGGGGTCAGCCCTTTCAAGAGGATGATCGCCGCGCCATATTGGTCGAACTTGGCGCGGAAGCCCTCGATCCCCTCGGTCATCCCGTAGAGATGGGCGAGCGGCGCCCCCACCTGCTCCCACAGGAAGAAGCCGATCGCATAGCCGAGCATTCCGCCGAGCACCGACGACACCGTGCAGACGGCCGCGATCGTCCACGCCTGCTCGCGCCGCGCGAGCACCATCGGCACCACCATCACGTCCGGCGGAACCGGAAAGAAGCTGCTCTCGGCGAACGAGATCAAGGCCATGTAGCGGATCGCGTGGCGATGGCCGGCGAGCCGCAAGGTCCAGTCGTAAAGCGCACGAAACATGAAGGTCCCACCCGAAAGACGTCGCGCCGGGCATAGAGCGGTTTGGGCAGCGAGGGAAAGGGCGCGCCCCGGCCCGCCTCATCCCCCTCTCCGGCCGCGCTCCCTCCGGGTTATTACCGAGTGGCGCGCTCTTATTCCCCGGTAGGATGATCGTCGCACAGGCTGGCGCGTACTGCCGAGGGGGAAGTCTTGAGAATCCAGGAAAGCTGGGGTGCGAGGCAGATTCACTCCGGCCCCTTGCCTGTGCTTCAGTCGCTCATCGACGCCATGCTCTCCAACATCGCCGTGCTCGATATCGGCGGGTCGATCATCCTGGTGAACCGGGCGTGGCGCAATTTCGCCAGGCGCAACGGGCTTGCCGCGGCCGATGCCGGCGTCGGGCTCAACTATCTCGAGGTCTGCACAAATGCCGCCCCGCAATGCCCGGAAGCGGAAGAGTGCCGCCTGGGCCTCGGCCAGGTGATCGACGGCACGACGGAGTTGTTCCGCCAGAGATATGAGATGCCGGTCGGCGGCGCGCCGTGTCATTTCGTGATGACCGCGACGAACCTGCCCGTCGAGGGTGAGCGGCGGATCCTGGTGTCGCACGAGGACGTGACCCTTCTCATCCAGGCGCAGCAGGAGGTGCGGGAAGGGGCGATCCGCTTGCTTGAAGGCCAGGAGCGGGAGAGGCGCCACATTGCCCGCGAGATGCACGATAGCCTGTGCCAGGAGCTCAGCGCGATCAAGTTGCTGTGCGCCCAGCTGCGCGGCGCCGGGCCGGATCATCGGGGCGGCATATTGGCCGAGGCCGACGAAGTCACCGACCGGGCGATTCGAATGGTCCGCACCTTCAGCTTCGTGCTTCATTCGGACGATTCGGGGGAAAGCGACACGGTCGCGACGATGGAGCATTTCGCGAAGGGCTTCTCGCGGCGTACGGGCTTGGAGATGAGCTTCACGGCGCGCGTGCGAAGGCCCACTTTGCTTGCTTCGCTTCAGGTCCCCCTGCTCCGCATCCTTCAGGAATCGCTGACGAACGTGCATCGTCACGCCGGAGCAACTGCGGCGAGGGTCGTGTTGCGGGAGATTCGCGGCGCGATCGTCCTTTCGGTCGAGGACGATGGCTGCGGCTTCGATCCTCTCGCCGCGCCGGGGACCGGCTCTGGCGGCGTCGGAATCGCAAGCATGCGGGCGCGGGCGCGCGAGCTCGGCGGCCGCCTGATCTTCGATTCCACGCCGGCCGGCAGCCGTTTGGTCGCGATCCTTCCGCTCTAGCGGATAAGGTTGCGTCTGGCCCCGGCCGCAACCATCCCCCTCCCCGCGCATTGAGCCGCCGTTGCACCAAAAACCCAAGAGGTGAGCCCCATGCGTGCCCTTCTCCCCCTCGCCGCCGCAATCGCCCTCGCGCCGCTGGCCGGTTGCGCGACCTATGCCGGCGCCGGCGATCCCGGCTATCGCGACTATCACGCGCTCTACCATCCCGGCACCTACGAGGCTTATCCCCTCGCCCAGGACAGCCGGATCTACCGCGGCACCGACGGGCGCTATTATTGCGACCGGCGCGACGGCACGGTCGGCCTGGTCGTCGGCGCCGGGGTCGGCGCCTTGCTCGGCAACCTCATCGCCCCGCGCGGCTCGAACACGATCGGGACGCTGATCGGCGCCGCCGGCGGCGCTGCGATCGGCTATGCGATCGAGCGCGGCGAGGTCCGCTGCGAATAGCGCTCGAATCTTTCCGCCCTGTCGCCGGAAGGCGATGGGGAGGAAAGCGTCCTTATTTCTCGTCGTAGGAGACGGAAGCGGCGGCCCTCCGCCGGCCGCCGGCATAGGAGGCAAGGCCCGGGCCCTGCGCGCGCGGCCCGGCATATTGGCTTGAGTCGGTGTCGAAGCAGCGCCGGATGAGCGCCGCGCGCTGCGGCCCCGGCTGGTGCCGCGAATCGCCGCGATTGTCGGCCAGCGCCCATTCGATCAGCACGAAATCCTCCTCGCGCAGCCAGCCCTGGTCGCGTCCGCTGCGCGCCGCCCAGCAATCGGCCTGGCCCTCGCTCGTGCCGTAGAGCTGGTGGGCGCATTCGTGCGCATACCAGAAGAGCTGGAGCGGCCGCGGCAGGCGGAAGATCGCCGGATTGAGGTGGATCATGCCCGGAGTCGAGATGGCGATGTCGGAAATGTCCTCGACCGTGGCCGGCACCCACCCGCAGCTCGGGCGGGAGCCGCCGAGATCGATCTCCCCGGGCGGGTAGATCCGCCCCTCGGCCGGAGCCGCGATCCCCCCCAAGAGGACGCAAGCGATGAGCAGGGCCCGCTTCATGGCGTCGGTTGTCGCGCGCCGCCGCGCCGCCGAACACCGGCGCAAACCCGCAGAAACCGCCGGGGAGAATCCCCTCGCGCTCCGGCGGAGAATCCCTAGGGAGCGCGAAAGGGGCGGTTGCGGACCCCGGCTCAACCCTCCGAAGCGCCCGTTCAACCGCTTGAAGTCATTATGCTATTTCGCCCGAAGGCCTGACGATGTAGAGCCCCCCGGCGACCGAGGGGCAACCTTGCGGCCGCCGGGCCGGGCGGAAACGTCCGGCCCGTTATGTCCCGGCGAGGGCTAAGCGCCTTGTCCGCTCCCGCTTTACCGTGTTTCCGACGCTTGAGGACCCAACTAGACGAGTACTGCTAGATTAAGCCAATCGTACCTGTCATCTAGAAGTCAGGAGGACGAGCCCTTTGGGTCGTCGCGGACCAAGGGGCTGAATCGAAGTGAGTGCAGGAGGATTCTCGCCCGCGCGAAAAGTTGAGAGCTTAGTTCGCACGCCGGGAGCGGGAACGAAAGCTGTTGGGCCCCGCTCCGGCCCTGACAAGGCTTTTCCCGTCGATACGGGTCAAGTCCTCGAGACGCTGATGCGGCGTTACCAGTCCGAGCGTAGCCCAATCGCTGTGTCATTCCGTGATCTAGTTCCGTGGATCAAGATGGGAGAGCGAGCCACTCATCACATCCATACGTATCCCGCCAAACTTCTGCCGCAGATCGCTCACTTCTTCCTCGCCACGACGAAGCTCGTGGCCGCTGACGAAGCCGTGCTCGACCCGTTCGGCGGGACGGGCACGGTCGCCTTGGAAACCATCCTCTCCGGACGGGATGCGCTTCATGCTGACGCGAACCCCCTCGCTAGACTGATCGCAACATGCAAGACGCGACAGATTGAGGCTGAGGCGCTGAGTCAGGCGCTTCAACTCGTGGGGGAACGCTTCGCAAAAACACGGGCGCGCCGTCGGCCCGATGTAGTGAACCTCGAGCGTTGGTTTGATGAGACCACGATCTCCTGTTTGATTCGCCTTAAGGCTGCAATCGAGGACTTCGCAAATAATGAAGTGCGGGAATTCCTGCTGGTCACCTTCTCTGCTGCCTTGCGGAAGGCGAGCCTCGCGGATCCCCGCTTTTCCGTGCCGGTCAGGCGCCGCGATGCAGACGGGCTGGGTTCGTCCCCGGATGTTTGGCGACTTTTTGAGCAGCAGTTCAGGGCCAACCAGTCTCGAATGGCAAATCTCGGCAGATTGAGTTCTCAAGGCGCGCTTGCTCGGCTGTGCGGTGAAGACGCACGCAGGTTGTGCGATGTCGATGGCGAGAGCATGCCCGACGAGACCATCGGTATGGTGCTCACCTCACCACCCTATGCCGGAGCGCAAAAATATGTACGTGCGGCCAGCTTGAGCCTAGGGTGGTTGGGGATCGCCGGTGTGGGGCAATTACGCCCGCTCGAAGACGCGACAATTGGTCGCGAGCATTTTCCGCGCGTCAAGCACGATGATGTTGTCGAGACGGGCATATCCGCCGCGGACGATCTGCTAACAGCTATTCGCAAAGAAAACCCGACAAGAGCGCTGATCGCATCGACCTATCTCGTGGAGATGAAGGACGCGCTTTGCGAGGCGGTGCGCGTGTTGCGTCGAGGTGGACACTTCATCCTGGTCATCGGCGATAATACGGTGTGCGGCCGCCGTTTCGCCACGTCGCAATATCTTGAGACAATGCTGCACGATCTAGGAATGACCACCAGGCTCGCTCTGGTTGACGATATCAAATCGCGCGGGCTCATGACGCGCCGCGCGGCAACAGCTGGCGTGATCGCCAGTGAATATGTGATCGTGCTCCGCAAGGATAACTGACGGTGTCTACCCTCGACGATATCCGGTCAATCCTTCCCGGCGATGGCGAGACGACCCCCGAGGACACATGGGACCTCCTCCGACAGCGGGTGGCAATCCTGTCGCTTCGCGCGTGGGAAGGCCGGAACGAGTGGCCCGCAGTACAGGCTTGGCTGGCCAATTTCGATGGTCGCTCTGGCATCGACATGCGGGTCGAGAAGCTCCATGCGCTCTTTCTCCTATCCCAGTTTTTATACATCGGGAACATCGAGACCCGCGTTCTCCTTCAGGCAATCTATCGGGATCTTTTCATGATCCCATTGATCCAGGAGGTGCGCCAATCGCTCGGCAACACGAGGGACGAGGCGCAGATAGAAGAGGGAGTCCAGCTCGCGCTCTCGAGAACGCGATTTCTTGGCGTCGGCAATCCATCGGAAAGCGGCGTTCATCTACTGTACTATTTTCGACAGGAGAACCAACTGAGGAAGCGTCTGTTTATGGACAGCGCTGCTGTCTTCGTGAACGAGCAATTGCCCGACGGCTCCCACCGTCGAGCGCTTTCCCAGCCCGATATTAACCGCTACGTTTTTGTCGATGACATCTGCGGCTCTGGCAAGACTGCGATCGACTATTCTACGAATATCCTAGCAGACATTCTAGCGCTCAATTCAAACGCCAAGCTTCACTACCTCTCGATGTTTGCGTCGACTGACGGTCTCCAAAATGTCCGTGATCAGACGAAGTTCGGGCAGAATTGCGGTGCCGTTTTCGAATTAGACGACAGCTATCGTTGCTTAACGGAAGGCTCCCGGATCATGCGCGCGGCGCCGGCGCACATTGATGGCGCTGTGTTGCGCGAGATAGCGCTGTGGTATGGGAACCTGCTGCGGCCGCTCCATCCAGGAGGGTACGACAATAGTCAGCTGTTGCTTGGCTTTCATCACAACACCCCCGACAATACCCTTCCGATAATTTGGGCAGAGGGTTCTGAGTCGGAGGCGTGGACGCCGGCATTCCGGCGCTATCCAAAGATTTGAGAGAAACATGCGCGAACCGGGCCTCCACGAAAATCCGTTCGATCTGAACAGGGCGTCCGACTTCTCGGACGCCGAGATTGCGGAACATTGGGTCGACTTTTCGGACGCGCCCGGCGGCCTGCTTGGTATCTTGAAGCCGACGTTGCGGCTGCCGATGCTCCTGCTTGGCGGCAAAGGAAGCGGCAAGACGCATTTAATGCGCTACTGCTCGGCGCCAGTGCAGGCGGCTCGGCGAGACGGCAGCCTGACTCGTGCGGTTGCGCAAGATGGATATCTGGGCATCTACGTTCTTGCCAATGCACTGAATACGGACAAGTTCTCTGGAAAAGGGCTGAGTGCCGAATACTGGAATCCGATTTTCAGCATGTATTTCGAGCTCTGGCTGGCCACAAGCTTGGTGGATATCCTGCGAGATTTCTGCGCTCAGCGTCACGAGCCAATCGACGAAGCGGCGTTTGCCGCCGGAGTGTCCGACCTGTTCGATATCTCGATGAGCGGTGAGTTCAGGGATGTGTCCAGCTTGCTCGCTTATCTGACGCGAACGCGAAAGAGCATCGACTTTGCCGTCAACAACAGTTCGCTTTCGGGCAAGGCCGCTGAGATCACAATAACCTTTTCTCCAGGGCGGCTGGTGTTCGGTATACCTCGCTTGATTGCCGATCTAGTGCCCGAGCTAGCTGAGGTGCTGATCGTTTACCTCATCGACGAAGTGGAAAACTTCACCGAGGATCAACAGCGCTTCCTGAACTCGCTCATCCGCTATCGCTCAGGAAATGCCACGATCAAGCTTGGCGCCAGACTGTATGGGGTCAAGACATACGAGACCCTTGGTTCGGGTGAGCCGATCAAGCGAAATGCCGAATATGAGAGAGTCGAGCTCGACCGTCTCTTGCGCGAACAGCCGCGGGAATATGAAAATCTGGTTCGCAGCTTAGTTCAGAAGCGGCTTCAGGCCTTCGGTTCGCTCGTGGACACTAAGGGCAATCGAGCGCTCGATCAGTGCTTCGAGATTCTCGACAGTTCCAATTACTGGGAGGCCGCGCAGCGCGACCTGATGCCCCATGGCGAGAGCGATCGCCGCCGCTACCTCCACAGCCGACTCAAGGATGATCTCAAGCTAATTCCTGGCATGGCCGACGACGACGTCGAGGCTGTACTCATTGCCCTTGCGGTCCCGGACCATCTGTTTCTTGAAAAGGCGTCCTCTTTTTACTTTCGAAAAAAATGGCCGAAGAGCGTCGCTCAGGCCATCGACTTGGCGCAGTACGCTGGTGATCAAGCGCGAGCGTTGGCAGCCGGCTATCGAAACGAGGGTAAAGCGCTGCACGATTTCATTAGCTACTGGGGATCGGACATTCTGGCGCAACTCTATTATGACTTTCGCCGACGTGTACCCTACACGGGATTCCCGACGCTAGTGACGCTGTCTCAGGGCAGCCCCCGGAATTTACTAACCAATTTGAAGCACATCTATCGACGCGCCCAATTTGCCGGCGAGCACCCATTTGAAGGCGGTGTCATTTCGATCCGGTCGCAGACGGACGGTGTCCGCGATGGAGCATCATGGTTTTGGGAAGACGCACAACCAGGCAGCGACGGCATGCGCGTTCGAGAAGCGGTTGAAGGCATCGCCATCCTTTTCCGAACAGTGCGTTTCGGTCATGCGCCATCTGAGTGCGACCTGTGCATGTTCAGCGTCGCCTTGGACGAACTGACTGACAACAGCCGCAAAGTGCTGAGGATTGCGGAGAACTGGTCGTACCTAATTCGGTTGCCTGAAGGCCGCCGGAACAAGAACAATCGGCGCGTCGACGAGAAATTTCGGCTCGCGCCAATGCTTGCACCGCGATGGGAGGTGTCCGAACATCTCAGAGGATCAATCGAACTAGCCGGCGAATTTGCCAATGCGATCCTCGATCCTGACCTGCGCTCGACGCTCCCGACGATCTTCAAGCGTCGGGTGAACAGAATAGTGAGTCCGCCCGGGGACGGCGCTCAGGAGCTGTTTCAAGCGTGAACATCGAAATCGAGTCGCTCATCGACGCGAAATATCGGCTGCATGCTGGTGAGACCGAGCCTTGGGATCTGTTCGTCTCTGCCTATAACGACAGCGAGCGCGTGCAACGGGTCTTTACAACGGTGCCGGCGAATAAGCGGGCGTGGTGGGTGTTACCCGAATATGCCTACGGGGCCGGTGAGATATCTCACCTCGAAAACGCAGTTCATCTCGAGGCAGGGCATGAAGACGAGGTCGTCACGCGGGGAATGCGGGAGATCGGCTTCGATAGCAGCCAAAGGCTGTGCGTCGACATCACCGGCATGATGCGGCCGCAAATTTTGTTTCTCATGGCTTATTTGAACGACCAGGGGTGTCGTAGCTTCGACCTCCTTTACACGGAGCCCGAACATTATAAGCGCCGTGCCGAAACCCGGTTTTCGATCGGTGAAGACGTCGAGGTGCGATCAGTCGCCGGCTATATCGGTGCGCACGAGAATGACGTAAATGGCGATTTGTTGGTACTCGGGGTCGGCTACGATCATCAGCTGATATCCCATGCGCTTCAGGCGAAGGAGGCCGCCCGGATACTCCAACTCCACTCATTTCCGTCCCTGAGCGCGGACATGTATCACGAAAGTATCCTGCGGTTGCACCGGGTGAGATCCGAGAGGTCGCGGATTGGCGACGAAGTCTATTTCAGCAGCGCCAATGACCCATTCGTTATAGCATCCTCACTCGCCACAGCAGTCGATACTGTTAGCAAGCATAGGCAGATCACCAATATTTATTTGACGCCGCTTGCCACGAAGCCGCAGGCGGTCGGCTTCGGTCTCTATTATTTACGTCATCTGACGAAGCGGCCAGCTAGCATGATCTATCCGAACGCTAGTTTGTACGATCGCGAGACATCGAAGGGGGTGGGGCGATCATGGGTGTACCCGATCAACCTTTAGTCCTGATCACAGCGATCAGAGCGAAGATTCTGTTTAGTTGTTGAGCCTTTACGGATCGAGGCGCGGCTCCGTATTCACCTCGCCAGCCCCCTCCGCCTCGCCCTCCCCGTCCGGCAACACACTCTCGTCCACCGCCAGCGCCGGGCCGAGCCACAAGGCGTCGTCGACATGGTCGCGGCGCTGGTTGGTGGTGTTGGGGTGGACGAGGATCGAGAGGCCGGAGCGGTTGAGCATCAGCCAGGGGACGATCGTTCCGAACAGGCCGGGCGCGAAGGCGATCTGGAACATGGCGCGGGCGTGCGGGCCGACCGGGCGGTCGCGCCAGGCGCCCAGCCGAACCGCGAATCGCTCCGCCACCGCTTCGCGCAGCCGCCGCGCCGCCTCCGCCTCTCCCTCGCCGCCGAAATAGACGTGGGCGTGGAAGGAGGCGATCTCGGCGACGGCGCGCATCGTCAGGCGGCGGTCTTCTCGAGAAACGCCGTCTCCTTCGCGATCCACGGAGCGAAGCTCGGCCGGCCGAGGATCGCCTCGACATAGGCCTTGCGCCCGACGTGACGCGGGGGGCCGGCCTCGCCCACCGAACCGGCATAGGCGTGGAACGAGACGGTCCTGGCGATGGCGCGCATCAGGCCGCGGTCTTCTCAAGGAATGCCGCCTCCTTGGCGATCCACGGCGCGAAGCTCGGCCGGCTGAGGATCGCCTCGACATAGGCCTCGAGGCGCGGGTGCCGGGCCGGGTCGAGCACGACGCCCAAATGCTGGAGGTTGGCGAACGGGCTGGCCACCGAAATGTCCGCGAGGGTCAGCCGGTCCTCGACCAGGAATCCGCTCTCGGGAATGACCCGCTCCAGATAGTCGAGCAGGGGCGGAAGCTCGTCGCACTCCGCCTTGGCCGCGATCTCCTCGTCCCCCGGCTGGCCGAGAAACCGCGGAGCGACGATCCGGTTGAAGAACATCTTCCCCCCGCAAGCAAACAAAATCGTGTCCGAATATTCGTCGAACCAGATCGCCCGCGCCCTCGCTCTGGGCTCCGTCGGGATCAGGTTCGGTTCGGGCTTCACCGAGTCCATGTAAGCGACGATGGCCGAAGAATCGGAAATGGCGAAGTCGCCGTCCCTCAGGCCCGGCATCTTGCCGAACGGGCTGGCCTCGAGGAATTCGGGATCTTTGTTGCCGAGGCCCGAGGGCTTGAGCTCGACCTCGATACCCTTCTCGGCGGCGAAGGCGAGCACCTTGCGCACGAACGGCGACAGCGACGACCCATAGACGATCATGACGCGATTCCTTTTTTGTCCGCTTCGGTATGAAACGACGCTAGGCCGGGCTGGCGCCGAACTCAAGAGCAGCCATTTGTTTCGAATTGAAGCATTTATGGTTAAGGCCCGGAATTGAAGCGCGCAATTCTACCCGTTATTGTCGCTTAACAAGCCGAGTCCCGGGAATCGGGCGCCGCCCGATTTTCCATTCGCTTGCAACCAAGCGCCTCGCCCGCGGCCCTTCCTGCCGCCGCGCCGCCGGCCGCTGACTGGGAGGGCCTGAACATGGCGATAATCAACGGAACCCCGGGCGACGATTTCCTGATCGGGACGCCCGCCGACGACACCATAACCGCCTTCGACGGCAACGATCTGGTCAATGCGGGCGACGGGAACGACACGGTCGACGGCGGCGACGGCCACGACAATCTGCGCGGCGAGGGCGGCAACGACATCCTGCTGGGCGGCAATGGCGACGATTATCTGCGCGGAGGCCCGGGCGACGACCTCATCGACGGCGGCGCCGGATTCGACCGAATCGCCTTCGTCACCGCGACGAGCGGCATCGCCGTCGACCTGCGCATCCAGGGCGTGGCCCAGAACACCCTCGTCGGCATGGATACGCTGGTCGGCATCGAACATGCCTCGGGCACCGAATTCGCCGACCTCATCCAGGGCAATGACGGCGACAATTGGTTGTGGGGCGAGAATGGCGACGACACGATCGAGGCCTTCGGCGGCAACGATCTGGTCGAGGTCGGGCCGGGCAATGTGACCGCCGACGGCGGCACCGGCATCGACAGCTTCTCCGTCTGGGGAAACAACGCGGCCTTCGCCGGGGTCACCGTCTCCCTGCTGCTCCAGGGCGGCGCCCAGGCAACCGGCATTGGCAGCATGACCATTAGCGGGTTCGAAAATCTTTCCGGATCGGCCGGCGACGACAATCTGACCGGCGACGGCGCCAACAACGTCCTCGCCGGCGACGGCGGCAGCGATCTGCTGTCGGGCGGGCTCGGCAACGACACGCTCTACGGCGACGGCCGGATCATCGCCGATACGCACGACACCGGATTGTCCGGGCCGATCGCGACCTATTCCGATGTCGTGCTGATCGATCCGCTGTTCGTCGGCGGCAACGACACGCTCGAGGGTGGCGAAGGCGACGACGCGCTCTACGGCGGCGGCGGCTCGGACACGGCGAGCTACGCCTCGGGCACGGGTCCGGTCTTCATCAACCTCAGCTCCGGCTTCGCCGACGACGGCATGGGCGGCACCGACACGCTGGTGAGCATCGAGAATTTCTTCGGCTCGGCGTTCAACGACTTTGCCCGCGGCGATGCCGGCGCAAACCTCCTCGCCGGCGCCGACGGCCACGATTTCATGCGCGGCATGGACGGCAACGACACGATGAAGGGCGGCAATGACGACGACTATCTCGACGGCGGCCAGGGCGACGACATTCTCGACGGCGGCGCCGGCTGGGATCGCGCCACCTACGCCCCGAGCGCCCTCGCCGGAGTGACCGTCAACCTCAACATCGCCGGAATCGCCCAGGCGACCGGCCAGGGCAACGACACCCTAATCGGCATCGAGCACGTATCCGGCACCCGCTTCAACGACGTCCTAACCGGCGACGGCGGCGACAACTGGGTCTGGGGCGGCTCGGACGGCTCGGGCGTCACCGGAAACGACATACTGAATGGCGGCGGCGGCAACGATCTCGTCCAGGTCGGCACCGGCAACCACAATGTGAATGGCGGCACGGGCACCGACACGCTCTCGCTGCACGGCAACGGCACCGACATCACCGTCGCGGGAGTCACTGTCTCGCTTGCGCTCCAGGGCGGAGCACAGGCGACCGAGCAGGGGGCGATGACCCTGAACGGCTTTGAGAATCTCTCCGGCTCAGCCTTCGACGACTACCTCATCGGGGACGGCAACGATAATCTTCTCGCCGGTTATTCCGGGGCGGACAATTTGAGCGGCGGCGACGGCGGCGACACGCTCTACGGCGACGGGCTGGTCGCCGTCGACACGCACGGCACCGGCGGCTCGGGCCCGATCGTCGCCTATCGCGACGTCGCCGATCTACCGACCCCGGAAGCCGGCGGGAACGACGTGCTCAATGGCGGCAAGGGCAACGACACGCTCTGGGGCGGCGGCGGCGACGACGTGCTGACGGGCGGCAAAGGCAACGACCTGTTCGGCTTCGGCCCCGGCGATGGCGACGACCGCATCACCGACTTCGAGAAGAACAAGGACACGATCTTTCTCGACGGCATCGCCGGCGTCGACGATTTCGGAGACCTCACGCTGACCAAGATCGGCAATGACGTGCTGATCAGTTGGGGAACGGGCGACTCGATCCTGCTGGAGGGCGTGAAGCTCAACCAGATCCACGCCAGCGATTTCAGCTTCGGCTGACCGTGGAGCAAGGCCGCGGACGCGCCGCGGCCCGGCCTTGCGCCCGGAGTCAGCTAAGCCGGCCGGCGGGGCGGCGGACATCGGGTCCGCCGAGCCCGTCCGACGTCGCGGCACAATGGTGCCGCGGCGGCCCCCACCCCGCCCCTCACCTGATCCGGTAATGATCCGCAAGCCGGTCGAGCGCGATGCACAGCACGATTCGGGCGCTGCTTCGTGGCCAGTCCAGCGCGGCCTCGACCTCGCTCATCCCCTCGCCCGCGCAGACCAGCCGCCAGAGCAGGTCGGTGAGCCCGGTCCCGACCGCCTTCATCGCCGAATCGACCCGCCGCCGCGCCGCGGTCTGGCGAACCGTCGGATGCAGCGGCGGAGGCGCTCGCCGCGAAGCCTTGTCGCGCGCCGGCTGGCCCCATTCCATCGTCACCTTGGGTCCGTAGCCCGCCTGCTCCCAGTCCGCCCGCAGCTTCTCTCCCGCATCGAGCTGCCGCGCGCTGATCAGCGAGCGCGCCCGAAGCCAGCCGAGCGGCGACTCGGCGAGGTTGACGGTCACGTTGCGACCCGGCCGTCTCGTGGCTTTTCGCGCCTCCCCCTGCGGCAACACTCTCTCCGCCAGCATCCTGTTCATGTCGGTCTCCATCTTTTTTGCGAATCGGTTGAGGTTTTATCTTGCCATGAACGGATGGTTGTAGGAAAGAGGGTGAACCAGGACGGTTAGGGAGTTTTCGATGATCACCCGCATTCGCGAGGTACGCCGGGCGCGCAAGATGACCCTCCAGGACGTCGCCAACCGCTGCGACCCCCCAACCACGCCGCAGACGATCGGCCGGCTCGAAACGGGCACGCGCACGGTCTCGGTCGGCTGGCTCAACCGAATCGCCAAGGCGCTCGGCGTGGAAGCGTCCGATCTCGTCACCTTGCCGGAGCGCGACGATATCCCGCTGGCGGCGACGCTCGATCACGACGGCGCCCATGCCCCGCGCCGCGAAGGCGTGGTGATCCCGCCTCAGCCTCAGCCGGGCCTCGTCGCGATCACCGTCAACGCCAGCGTCGGCGACTACCGGGCCGGCGACGAGATCTGGCTGGTGCGCCTCGCGCCCGAAGCCTTTGCCGGTGCCCTCAATCGCGACGTCCTCCTCCCTCGCCCCGCGGGCCGCTTCATCTTCGGCCGCCTGATCGGCCGCGAGGGGGACAAGCTGCACATTCTCCCGCTGGGTGCGGGACAGCGACAGACGGTGGTCACCGATCCCCCCTGGGGCGCGGTGGCGGTAAGGCTCATCAGGGGGCTCTAGGCCGCCCGCACGCAGAGCAGCGAGCGCGAAGCGATCGCAAGCTGCGTGCGGAGTCGGGCAGAGCCGACGTGAACCAGCCCGGCGGAGGACGCGGTCGCCTTGCCGCCCCGACAAGGCTGCGCAGTGCGGCGTACTGCGCACCGCGTCATGGTGGGCGCTGACGGGCTCGAACCGCCGACATCTTCCGTGTAAAGGAAGCGCTCTACCAACTGAGCTAAGCGCCCTCGGCGGCTAAGTGGCATCGGCTCCGCCCGCTCGCAAGGCCTCAGATGACCGAGACGCCCAGCCTTTCGACAGCCCGCAGATAGGCGGTCAGCGCGCGCGCCGCTTCGTCCGAGAGCTCGATATACACGCGCCTGCCGTCCTGCGGGTCGGCCGAGCGGATGAACAGGCCGCGGTCGGTGAGCATCTTGATCCAGCGCAGAGCGGTCGTCGCCGGCACCGCGGCGGCGATGCACAGGCTCGAAACGGCGACTCGCTTCCCCTCGATGCGCGCGGCCATCAGGTCGAGCAGCATGTCCCAGGCCGGGTCCGCGAATATCTCGCCGCGGAAGAATTGGTCGCGCATCCGCCGCGCGCGGATGATGGCGCGCACGACGGGCGCCTCGATCGGCGCGCCCTCCTCCGTCCTCGCGCCCGTCCTCGCGCCGGCAAGCGCGACGGCCTCATCCTCCGACAGCGAAGAAAGGAGCGCGGCGATACGGCCGACGTCCTCGGTGAGCTGCTGCAGAATCGCGGGCGCCTCCTCGCGCCTGACATCGTGGAAGCGCTGGCGGGACAACTGGCTGGCGAGGGCGATCGCCGCGACCCGCTCCGCCTCGCCGGCCTCGCACAGCTGGGTCACATGCAAATGCGGCGTCCGCGCCGCGACCAGGTCGAGCAGGGCCGCGGGCGCGGAAATCACCACCCGGCGCGCCCCGCTCGCCGCCTCGTGCTGCGCCCAGTCGAGAAGCGGCAGCGCCGCTTCGTCGCCCAGGACGCCCTCGAGTTCGATCAAGGCCGCCGCGGCCGGCACGCTCTCGAAAAGACCGGAGGAGTCGATCGTCGCGCTGCAGGCGAGGCGGCAACCGGCGGCGCTGGCGGACTGGCGCATCCGACTGAGCGCTTTCTCGCTGTCGGCGAGAATGCAGACGGGCAGCGAGGCGCCGTAGACGACGTCCCCCAGCGCTTTCTGGCCCATCCCCACCTCCGGCGCCGCGCGCCTTTTCTATCCGAAACGGACAATGCCCTGTGCGGGCGACCGTTGAACCGTTTTCGAGTCCGATTCGGATCGACTTTACAGGCCGGCCGCGGTTTGCTGCTGAAAATTTGAGAATATTGGCGATTGGAACCGCCCGCCATAAGAGGGCGATGGAGCGAACGCCGGCTCGCGCACCGGGCCTTGAAGACATTTAGTCTCGGAATCCGGCGATTCCTGTCGCGCGATCCGCTCCGCTTCGGACGAATATGTTCCGCTCAGGCGAATGTTTCGGCCATTCCCTCGCGGTCGGTCGTCAGTTCCTTCGCGGCGGTGGCGACCGCGCCGCCGATCAGCGCCATGCCGAGGCCGCCGACGAGGCCCGACAGCGCGAGGCGCAGGATCGATTGCGGCGTGATCGATGCATATTCGGCCATCTGCGCCTGCATCGCCTGCTGCATGGCGAGCGGATCGCTGCCGATCCGGCTGAGGGCGGCGAGATAGGGGCCCATCGTCGCCGCCATCACGCCGATCCACAGCACCAACAGGATGAGGCCGACGACGAGATAGCCGCCGAACAGGGCCCAGAAGCGGCCTTTCGAAAGCCGCCAGCCCTCGCCGATCGCGATATTGCCGGTCATCAGCGTCAGGGGGAACATCAGCGACACCCGCACCTCGAACCAGATCGCCAGCGCGATCAGCGCGCAAAAGAGGACGATCATCGAGACTCCCATCGCCGCCGGCCCGGCCGCGACCGCGACCACGCCGATTATGATCGCGCCGACGATCCCGACGATCAGCATCCCGACATAGAGGAGGATAAGCAGGACGAACGCCAGCGCGAACATCTTCAATTCGTCCATGCCGACCCGTATGTAGGCGAAGCCGCTCTGCTCGGGCCGCAGCACGGCTCGCTGGGTCGCGGTGAACAGCACGACGAACAGGATCATCATGCCGAACTCGACGAGCAGGAACGTCCCCATCGTGGAGCTCATCTGAGCCATCGCCGCGGCGGGATCCTTGCCGGCCGAAGCCATCGCCCCGAACGTGCGGCCCATGGCGAGGCTCATCACCGCCATCGCGGCCATGTAGCACAGGCACCAGACAAGCACCGCGACCGGCTTGTCCCTCACCAGGCGGAAGCCGCCTCCGACGATTGTTCCAACGGTCAGCATCTTCCCCCTCCTGTCCGCTCAGCCGAGCGCCTTCACAATCTCTTCGACCATCTTCTTGGCGTCGGCGAGCAGCATCATGGTGTTGTCGCGGTAGAACAGCTCGTTGTCGACTCCCGCATAGCCGACGCCGCCCATCGATCGCTTCACGAACAGCACCGTCTTGGCCTTCTCCACGTCGAGCACCGGCATGCCGTAGATCGGCGACGACTTGTCGGTCTTCGCCGCCGGGTTGGTGACGTCGTTCGCGCCGATCACGAAGGCGACGTCGGCGCGGGCGAACTCGGCATTGATGTCCTCGAGCTCGAAAATGTCGTCATAGGGAACGTTCGCCTCGGCCAGCAGCACGTTCATGTGCCCCGGCATCCGCCCCGCCACCGGATGGATCGCGAACTTTACAGCGACGCCCTCTTTCTCCAGCACCTCGGCCATCTCGCGCACCGCATGCTGGGCCTGCGCCACCGCCATGCCGTAGCCCGGCACGACGATCACCAGCTCGGCCTGCTTCATTAGGAACGCCGCATCCTCGGCCGAGCCGCGCTTCCACGGCTTGTCGATCGCGCCGCCGCCGCCCGCGACCGCGTCCTCGCCGCCGAAGCCGCCGGCGATCACGCTGATGAACGAACGATTCATCGCTCGGCACATGATGTAGGAAAGGATCGCGCCCGAGCTTCCGACCAAAGCGCCGGTGATGATCATCGCGCTGTTGTGCAGCGTGAAGCCCATCGCCGCCGCCGCCCAGCCCGAATAGCTATTCAGCATCGAGACGACGACCGGCATGTCCGCGCCGCCGATCGGGACGATCAGCAGGAACCCGATCGCGAAGCTGAGCGCCGCGATCGTCCAGAACACCCACGGGCTCTGGTCGACCGTGAAATAGCCGATCAGCCCGAGGATCGCGGCCAGCGTGCCGAGATTGATGAAGTGCCTGAGCGGAAGGATGATCGGCTTGCCCGACATGTTTCCGTTGAGCTTGAGGAAGGCGATCACGCTGCCCGAGAAGGTGATCGCCCCGATCGCCACGCCGAGCCCCATCTCCACGCGGCTGACCGGCAATATGTTGACGATCGAGGGGCCGAGGATCGGCGTGATCCGCCAGGCGATTCCGAACGCCTCGGGATTGAGATAGGCCGCCGCCCCGACCAGCACCGCCGCCAGGCCGACCAGGCTATGGAACGCCGCGACCAGTTGCGGCATCGCGGTCATCGCGATCCTGCGCGCGGTGACGATGCCGATTACTGCGCCGATGCCGATCGCCCCGAGGATTTCCGCGAGCAGCAGGCTGTCGATCTGCGCGCCGGCGAGCGGCCGGTAGTGAATCAGGGTCGTCCCCACCGCGAGCGCCATGCCGAACATGCCGAAGCGGTTGCCCCGCCGGCTGCTGACGGGACTGGAGAGGCCGCGCAACGCAAGGATGAAGCAGACCCCGGCGACGAGATAGGCGATCAGCACCCAAGCGGGCGTCGCGGCGCCATGCTCCATCTTAGCGCTCCCGCTTCTTGTACATGGCGAGCATCCGCGCGGTGACGGCGAAGCCGCCGAAGATGTTGACGCTGGCCATCGCCACCGCCGCGAGGCCGAGCCATTTCGCGCCCGGCACCCCCGCAGCCGCGCTGGCGATCAGCGCCCCGACGATGATTACCGAGGAGATGGCGTTGGTCACGCTCATCAGCGGCGTGTGCAGCGCCGGGGTCACCGACCAGACGACGAAATAGCCGACGAAGCAGGCAAGGACGAAGATCGACAGGATCGAAATGAAGTCCATCAGGCCCATTCCTCACATTGCACGCTCACGGCCGGTAGCTCCCGATGCCCGCGGCCAGCTCGTCGAGCCGGTCCGAAAAATCCGCCAGCGCGGCGCGGTAGGCAGCCTCGCCCGGCGCGCACGGCGCCCGCGCGTCGTGGCGGCCGACGCCCGCCCAATCGTTGGCGGCGAGCTGGAGCGACTGGAGCGCCCCCTTCTCGTCCGCGAACCGGTTGAGCTCGGCGAGCCGCTCGAGCTGCCGCTGCGTCTCCGGTCTCTCGCCCCCGCCCGGGCAGCCGAGCAGGAATTCCTTCGCCGCGAGGCTTCGGAAGCTCGCCCGGCGCACGGGATCGTCCGCCCCCTGCCCCTTCTGGGGGCTTTCGCCGCAACCGGGCGCGAACAGGATCGCTGCCGAAACCACGCCGGCCGCGGCCGCGGAGCCCCTCACGCCAGCAGCCTCTCGTGGACTATCTTGCCGCCCTCTGTCAGTCGAACCCCCTTCACGATCTCGTCGTCCGCCGGCAGCATCGGCGCCTTCTTCTCGCCGTCCCAGAAGGCGGAGAGGAAGTTGTAGAGATTGCGCGAGAACAAAGCCGAGGTATCCGCGGCAAGCCGGCCCGGCACGTTGCGGTGGCCGACGATCTTCACCCCGTGCTTCACCACGATTTCGCCCGCCACCGCGCCCTCCACGTTGCCGCCCTGCTCCACGGCGAGGTCGACGATCACGCTGCCGGGCTTCATGGACGCGATCTGCGCGTCGCTGATCAGCCGCGGCGCCGGCCGGCCGGGGATCAGGGCGGTGGTGATGACGATGTCCTGCTTGGCGATATGGCTTGAGACCAGCTCCGCCTGGGCCGCCTTGTATTCGTCCGACATCTCGGTCGCGTAGCCGCCCGCGCCCTCGCCCTCGATGCCCTTCACGGCCTCGACGAAGATCGGCTTGGCGCCGAGCGAGAGGATCTGCTCGCGGGTCGCCGAGCGCACGTCGGTCGCCGAGACCTGCGCGCCGAGGCGCCGCCCGGTGGCGATCGCCTGCAGCCCGGCGACGCCCACGCCCATCACGAACAATTTGGCCGCCGAGACGGTGCCCGCGGCGGTCATCATCATCGGAAAGGCGCGGCCATATTCGGCCGCGGCGTCGAGCACCGCCTTGTAGCCGGCGAGATTGGCCTGGCTGGAGAGGATGTCCATCGATTGCGCGCGTGTGATGCGCGGCATCCATTCCATCGCCAGCGCGCCGAGCCCCGCCCCCGCATAGCCCTCGACGCGGTCGCGGCGCGCGAACGGGTTCAGCCCGCCGACGAGCAGCGCCCCGGGCCTGGCGCCCTTCAGCGCATCCGCGTCCGGCCCTTGCACGCACAGGATGATGTCGGCGTCCTTCACCGTCGCGGCGCGCGGGGCGACGCTGGCCCCCGCCGCCTCGTAATCCGCGTCGGCGATCGACGCGCCCTCGCCCGCGCCCGTCTCGACCGACAGGCTGGCGCCGAGCACGATGAATTTCTTGACGGTCTCGGGGGTGGCGGCGACCCGGCGCTCGCCGGCTTCGCTTTCCTTCAGGACCGCGATCTTCAAGCCCCCTGACCCCGGCGTCAGGCGCGGATGATGACGATGACGAGCAGGGCCGCGATCACCGAAAGGATCGCCCCCCATTTCATCAGGCCGATGAAGCCTGCGTAGGTGCCCTCATGGGCCTTGAAGTCCTTACTGGCGTCGCCTTCGGCTGCCATGACGAGCATTCCTCCTGCTTGAAGCGCGTGCAGGCTCTAGCAAGCGCCGGGGGCGGCGGGCAAGCGCCTCTCGCGCCCGCGGCGTCTTCGGGTTAGTCTGAGCCCCGGATTCGACTTGAGGGGGGCGAAACCATGCGGGTAGCGGATGGCGTCTGGCGCGCGCTGGATCGGGCTCGGGCGATGAATTTGGCCGAGCGCGGCGAGCCGGCGGCGATTCCCGGCGGCGATGGCCTCACCCGCCGCCATGTCCTCGCCGCTTTGGCCGGCGGAATCGGCGCCATGACCCTGCCGCGCTGGCCCGCCTTCGCCGCCGAGCGCCCGAGCGTCGCGATCGTCGGCGGCGGCCTCGCCGGCCTTTCGGCGCTCGATACTTTGCGCCGCCGCGGGATCGACGCGACGCTCTACGAGGCGCGCGGCGCGGCCGGCGGCCGCACCCGCTCGGTGCGCGGAGTCTTCGCCGAAAATTACGCGTTCGATGAGGGCGCGCAGCTGGTCAACAGCGATCACCGGGAGATGCTCGCCCTGCTCCGCCGCTATCGAATCCTCCTCGTCGACCGCCAGGCTTTCGGACCCTCGCACGAGTTCCAGATCGGCCGCTCCGGCGGCCTCGTCGGCGAGGCCCGCCTCGCGGCGGCACTGCGCGGGATCGCCGCTCGAATCACCGCCGATGCCGACCGTCTCGATCGCGATCGGCTCGGCTTCGCGCCCCAAATCGACGCGCTCTCCGTCAAGGACTATCTCGATCGCCACCGCCTGCCTCCCGGCGACGCGCGCGACGCGCTCGAGGCGGCGATCCGCACCGAATATGGGGCCGAGCCTCACGAGGCCTCGGCGATCGAGCTCCTCTTCAACCTGCCCACGGTCGACGGCCGCCGTCTCTCGCGAATCCCCAATTCGGATGAGCGCTACGTCGTGTCGGGCGGCTCGGACCAGGTCGCGCGCCATCTCGCGGCGGAGCACGCGGCGGCAATCCGCTTCAACCGGCGCCTCACCGCGCTCGATTTCACCGGTCCCGCCGTCCGGCTGGCCTTCGCCGACGGCGAATCCGTCACCGCCGACCGGGTCATCGTCGCCCTTCCGGCGAACATGATTCGCGAGGTTCGGATCGAAGGACCGCTGCCCCGCCTGTGGCGCGCGCTGATCGATCAGATCCATCTCGGCCGCAACGAGAAGCTCATCGTCGGCTATGACGACATGAGCGCCTGGCGCCGCTCGGTCGGGTTCGGCGGAGCGATCTGGTCGGGCCGCGACTTCGCCGCGATCTGGGACGCCGTCTCGCTCGCGCCCGCCGCCGGTCCCGGCGCGCTCTGCTACTTCCTCGGCGGAGATCAGGTGGACGCCGCGGCGCAGGGCGTCTCGATGGCCGATCTCGCCGACCGCTTCAGCACCGCCGCCCGCCGCGTCGTCCCCGCCCTCCCCAGGCCCAACGGCCGGGTTCGCCGCACCCGCTGGTGCGACGATCCGCTTACGAAGGGCGCCTACATCAACTACCGCCCCGGCCAGCTCAGCCGTTTCGCCACCCTGTTCGCGATCGAGGAGGACGGGTCGGTCCAGGTGCCCCAAGCGGGTCCGTTGCTGTTCGCCGGCGAATGGCTGTCGGACGCATTCCCAGGCTATATGGAGGGCGCGGTGCAGACGGGGCGCATCGCCGCGGAGGCCGCGCTCGCCCCGGCCGAGGCGCTCGCCGCCTGACTGCACGAAACTTAACCTCGGTAAAGAACCCTAGGGCCGTTTTAAGTCCGCCTTTACTCGTTTCGGCTATCCCGGCAGTCCCATTTCGAGAGGGATATGATGCGGGCGGACCCCAATCGTTGCTTGTTGCTGATCGACGACGAGCCCGCCCAGCGCCGGCTGGTCACCGCCATCGGCGCGCGCGCCGGATGGTGGGTGCGCGGCGCCAGCGACTTCGAGACCGCGCGCCAGATGCAGGAGGATCCGCAGGAGCCGAAATATGACGCGATCCTGCTCGATCACTGGCTTCCCGGCGAAGCGGGCAGCGAGCTGATCGCCCAGATCCGCTCCCTGTGGCCCGATCTCCCGCTCCTCATCCTCACCGCCCAGAACGACGTCGCCGTCGCGGTCGACGCCATCCGCGCCGGCGCGAGCGACTTCATCGTCAAGCCGCTGGCGCCCGATCGCCTGCTCGCCGCGCTCAACAGCGCGACCGACCGGCGCAAGCGGGTCGGCGAGCTTCGCCCGCTTTCGGAGAAGATCTCCAAGGCGCTCGGCTTCGAGGAGATCGTCGGCTCGGCGCCCCAGTTCCGCTCGGCCCTCGCCATCGCCGCCAAGGCCGCCCGCGCTCGGGTCTCGGTGCTGATCGAAGGCGAGAGCGGCTCGGGCAAGGAAATCGTCGCCCAGGCGATCCACGCCGCCTCCCCGCGCGCCAAGAAGCAGCTCCACACCGTCAATTGCGGCGCGATCCCCGAAAATCTCGTCGAATCCGTGCTGTTCGGCCACGAAAAGGGCGCCTTCACCGGCGCGTTCGATCGCCATATCGGCCGCTTCGAGGATGCCGACGGATCGACCATCTTCCTCGATGAGGTCGGCGAGCTGCCGCTCGACACCCAGGTCAAGCTGCTGCGCGCGATCGAGACCGGCGAGATCCAGCGCGTCGGCAGCCGCAACACGCTCACTGTCGACGTCCGGATCATCGCCGCGACCAACCGCCGCCTGATCGAGGAGGTCGCCGCCGGCCGCTTCCGCGAGGATCTCTACTACCGGCTCAACGTCGTCCACGTCCCCGTCCCCCCCTTGCGCGACCGCCAGAGCGACATCCCCGCCCTCGCTCGCCACCTTCTCGCGCGCATCGCCGAGCAGCCCGGCATGCGCTACCTTTCGATCACCGACGACGCGCTTGCCATCCTCATGTCCTACGGCTGGCCGGGCAACGTCCGCCAGCTCCAGAACGCCCTGTTCCGGGCCGCCGTCCTGTGCGACGGCGACGCGCTCACCGCCGCCGATTTCCCCCACATCGCGACCGAGGCCGCCCACGGCCGCCGCGCCGACGATCACCACGCCAAGCCGCTCAACGGCGCTTCGCACAGCGCCGCCTTCAACCACGGAGCGGGAATCACCCTGTTCGAGAGCGACGGCAATCTGCGTCCGCTGGAAGCGATCGAGGCCGACGTCATCCGCCTCGCCATCGGCCATTACCGCGGCCGCATGACCGAGGTGGCGAGACGGCTCGGGATCGGGCGCTCCACCCTCTACCGCAAGCTCGGCGAGCTCGGGATCGGCGATGTAGCGGCCTAGCCGAGGCCGTCCCGGGAGTAGCGCCGCGGACACGAAGCGGCCCCGAAGCTAGGCCCGGAGTCGGCCCGGCCGGCCGGGCGGGTCGGCGCCAGCCGAGCCCGATCGACGTCACGGCATAATGGTGCCGTGGCGGTCCGCTCCCGCCTGAGGAACCCCCGCCCTCTCCCGACCGTCTTCTGTCCAGAGGAGGAACGCCGATGACCTTCAAGGGAAGCTGCCATTGCGGCGCGATCCGCTACAGGGTGGATGAGAAGCCGCCGGTCAAGGCGATGCAGTGCAACTGCTCGATCTGCCGCCGCCGCGCCGCGCTTCACCATTTCACCACGCCCGACAAGTTCACACTGGAGACGCCGCGCGCCGAAATCGCCTCCTACGAGTGGAACAAGCGCGTGATCGACTTCCACTTCTGCAAGACCTGCGGCTGCGCGCCCTTCGCGGAAGGAACCGGCCCCAACGGCCCGATGGTCGAGATCAACCTGCGCTGCGCAGAGGATATCGATCTCGAAGCGTTGGAAATCACGCCGTTCGACGGTGCCCACAAGCTCTGACAAGCTTTAGCCGTCGACCTGTGCGGCAGCGGGACATCCGGCGGCTGGAGAGCAAGCGCCATTGAAGACCGGCCGCGAAGGGATAGAATGGCCGCATGCGCGCGCCCCGAGCATTTGCCCTGGCCCTCCTCGCCACCGCCTCGCTGACTCTCGGCCCGGCGCATGAAGCGCCGGCCGCGCCACCGGCGGGGCTCGCGCCTCTCGACGTGGGGCCGGAGATCGCGGCCTTCTATCGCGATCGGGGCTTCGCGCCCTTCTGGGTGACTCGCGAGGGGCTGAAGCCCGAGGCGCGGCGGCTGCTGGGGATGATTGCCCCGAACGCCGCGTTGCAGACCGCAATCGCCGCCGCCGCCGACGGCGATCCGCATCGGCTCACCCGCGTCGATCTTTTGCTCAGCCGCGCCTATGCCGATTTTGCCCGGGATCGGCTGCGGGGGCCGGCCGGCAATGCGATGCGCTATATCGATCCCGAAGTGGCGCCCGGGAGCCCGTCGGATCGCGAGCTGCTGGACGGCGCCGCCGGCGCGGCCTCGCTCGACCGGCAATTGACCGTGCTCGAGCGGGTCAACCCGGCTTTCCAGGGCCTCGTCCGGGGCCTCGCCGCCTACCGCGCCCGCTGGTCGCGCCTGCCGCAGATCTCGCTTCCCCCGCGCGCAAACGAAGCGATGCTGCGCCAGCGGCTCGGCCTCACGCCCACGGCCGCCCTCGCACCCGCCCTGCGCGAATTCCAGCACGTCCACGGCCTCCCACAGACCGGCACTCCCGATCCCGCGACGATCGCCGCGTTGAACCGCGGCGCGCTTCATTACGAGCAGCTCATCCTCGCCAATATCGAGCGCGCCCGCGCCATCCCCGCGCGCACCGGCCGCTCGATCCTGGTCGATACCGCCTCCGCGCGGCTGTGGATGATCGAGGACGGCCGCATCGTCGATGCGATGCGGGTCGTCGTCGGCAAGCGGGCGATGCCGACTCCGCTGATGGCCGGCACCATCCGCTACGCGGTACAAAATCCCTATTGGAACCTGCCGCCCGACCTCATCCGCAAGCGCGCCGGCAACGCCGCGCGGCGCGGACCCGGGGTGATCACCGGCGAGCGGCTGCAGGTTCTTTCCGACTGGAGCCCGGGCGCGCGCGTGCTCGATCCGCGGCGGGTCAACTGGGCGGCGGTGGCCGCCGGCCGCCAGCTCGTCAACGTCCGCCAGCTGCCCGGACCGCACAACATGATGGGCCGGATCAAGTTCATGATGCCCAACGATCTCGGCGTCTATCTGCACGATACGCCGCTCAGGCACCTGCTCGCTCAGGCGGACCGCCACGAAAGCTCCGGCTGCGTCCGGCTTCAGGACGCCCAGCGCCTCGCCCGCTGGCTGTTCAACGGCAACGTCCCGGTCCCGAGCGGCGCGGCCGAGCAGGACGTCGACCTGCCCGAGCCGGTGCCGGTCTATCTCGCTTATTTCACGGCCCTGCCCTCGCGCGACGGAATCGTCTTCCAGCGCGACGTCTACGGCCGCGACCATTCCTAGGACGACCCGCTAAGCGCCGCATCCCTCAGGCCGCGCCACACTCTCAGTGCCTGCACCGTCTCGGGCACGTCGTGGACCCGCAAGAGCTGCGCGCCCTGCTCCGCACCCTTCAGCGCCAACGCGATCGAACCGGCGAGCCGCCGGTCCGCCGGCGCCTCGTTCGAGAGCGCGCCGACCGTGCGCTTGCGGCTGGCGCCGAGCATGATCGGACAGCCGAGCCCGTGGAGCAGCGCCAGGCCGTTCATCAGCGCCAGATTGTGCTGCACGTTCTTGCCGAAGCCGAAGCCGGGATCGACGATAATCCGCTCGCGCGCGATTCCCGAATCGACCGCCGCATCGATCCGCGCCTCCAGCCAGTCGTAGATTTCGAGCAAAACCGGCCGTGCGTAGCGGGGATTGTCCTGCATCGTCTCGGGCGGCCCCTGATGATGCATCAGCACCACCGGGCAGGCCGCGCCCGCCACCACCTCGGCGGCGAGCGGATCGAAGGTCAGCGCGGAGACGTCGTTGATCATCGCCGCGCCGGCCGCCAAGCCCGCCTCCATCACCGAGGCCTTGCGCGTATCGAGCGAGACCGCCGTCCCGGCCGCGGCGAGCGCCCGGATCACCGGCTCCACCCGCTTGGCCTCGTCGCCTTCCCAGACCGGTTGAGCGCCGGGCCGCGTCGATTCCCCGCCGACGTCGATCAACGCCGCGCCGGCGGCGGCCATCTCATGGCCCGCCGCGATCGCCGCCAGCGGATCTTCGAGCAGCCCGCCTTCGGAAAAGCTGTCCGGAGTGACGTTGACGATTCCAGCGACTTGAGGCTGATCGAGCCGGATCACCCGCTCGCCGAGTTTGAGCGGTGCGCGAGGGCCGGTCAGCCGCTCCCACTGGACTCGCTCCTCCTCGCCCAGCCGCGCTTCGATCCCCTCGACGGGAATCAATTCGCCGCCGTCGGCGCCGATCCGCTCGACCAGCGCGAACCACAGCAGCCCCCCCGCCAGCCGCGCGACCTTGCCGTCATGGCCGAACGGCGCATCGACGAACCCGGTAGGCCGAAGATAGGTATTTGTCATCAACACCTCGTCATTCCCGCGGAAGCGGGAATCCAGCTTTTTCTTCGGCACCGAGTCGGAAGGAAGTAAAGGTGGATTCCCGCTTTCGCGGGAATGACGGCGACTAGGAACCTTGCAGTGCGTCGAGATAGTTCTGCCTGAGGGCATCGATCGGCAGCAAAGTTCCCGCCTCCTCAACATGCCAGAATGTCCAGCCGTTGCACGACGGCGCGCCCTGGACGGCGGCGCCGATGCCGTGGATCGAGCCCTGCCGGCCCCCGTGCTCCACCGATCCGTCGGCCAGCACCCGCGCCTGCCAGCGCCGCCTGGCGTCGGTCAGCATCGTTCCGGGAACGACCGCGCCGCACTCGACCAAAGTCCCGAACGGCACCTTCGGCCGGTCGCCGCGCGAGGCCATCACCTTCATCGCGCTCTCGTCGAGCTCGAGGGTCGAATCGATCCGCGCCCGGGCGACGGCGACATAGCGCTTCTCGCGCTCGATCCCGATCCAGTTGCGCCCCAGGCGCCGCGCCACCGCGCCGGTCGTGCCGGTGCCGAAGAAAGGATCGAGCACCACGTCGCCCTTGTGGGTGCAGGCGAGCAGCACGCGGTAGAGCAAGGCCTCGGGCTTTTGCGTCGGGTGCGCCTTGGCGCCGCCCTCCTTGACCCGCTCGCCCCCCGAACAGATCGGGATGGTCCAGTCGGAGCGCATCTGCAGCTCGTCGTTGAGCGCCTTCATCGCCCGGTAATTGAACGTGTAGCGGCTGTCCTCGGACCGCGACGCCCAGATCAGGGTCTCGTGCGCGTTGGTGAAGCGCGTGCCGCGAAAGTTCGGCATCGGGTTGGTCTTGCGCCAGATGATGTCGTTGAGGATCCAGTAGCCCGCGTCCTGGAGCGCCGCCCCGACCCGGAAGATGTTGTGGTAGGAGCCGATCACCCACAGCGTCCCGTTCGGCTTCAATATCCGCCGCGCCTCCTTGAGCCATGCGCGGGTAAAGGTGTCGTAGGTCGCGAACGTATCGAACTTGTCCCATTCGTCGTCGACCGCGTCCACCCGGCCGCCCTCGGGCCGGAACAGGTCGCCGCCAAGCTGGAGGTTGTAGGGCGGATCGGCGAAGACCATGTCGATGCAACCGTCGGGCAAGGCCGCCATCGCCGCGACGCAATCCTGGCGCAGGATCTGATTGAGCGGGAGCTCCGGCGCAGGCGCTGCGGCCACGCTCTTTTTCGGCCTCACAGCCGTTGCCACCCGCCCCATCACGCTCATCGATCCGCCCCCGGTTCACAAAGGACAGCCATGCTGAGTCACGCGGACTCCGCGGTCAAGATCAGACACTTGCCGGATATGGTTAATATCTCGTTGAGCGTAGCGGGAACGAAACGAGTCTGGCCCCACATCTTGTGGCACCCGGCCGTGCTGAGACTCAATCTGAAGTGGTGTGGCGGGAAAGACTCAAACGAGTGCCAATCCCCGAGTGATCCCGGCGAAAGCCGGGACCCATGAACCGAAGCCTTGGAAAAGGAGGCGGAGCCACCGTTGGCCACAACTCTAAGGACGGTGTTCATGGGTTCCGGCTTCCGCCGGAATGACTCCGTTCTACAATTGCAAGGCCAGCTGGCGGACCGGCGCGAAGCTCCGGCGGTGAAGCGGCGTCGGCCCCAGTTCCTTGAGCGCCCGCTGGTGGAACGGCGTCGGATAGCCCTGGTTGGTCTCCCAGCCATAGCCGGGCCACTGCCGCGCATAGTCGGCCATGATCCCGTCGCGAGTCACCTTGGCGATGATCGAGGCGGCGGCGATCGAACGGCATTTCGCGTCGCCCGCGACGATCGCCACCGACGGCCGCTCCCACTTCGGGCAGCGATTGCCGTCGACCAGGACCATCGCCGGGTCGATCCCGAGCGCGTCGACCGCCCGGCTCATCGCCAGCATCCGCGCCCAATAGATGTTGAGCGTGTCGATCTCCTCGACGCTGGCGATTCCGACGCCGATCACCGCCACCTTGTAGAGCCGGGCGCAGATCGCCTGCCGCGCCGCCGCCGGAAGCGCCTTCGAATCGTCGATCCCGCGCGGGAATTTGCTGCGGTCGAGGATCACCGCCGCGGCCACCACCGGCCCCGCGAGCGGCGCGCAACCCGCCTCGTCGACCCCGGCCACGGGATCGGGATGCACCTTCTCGAGCTTGAAGCAGGGCCGCGCCATTTGGGCAGAGCCTATGAATCCCGCCCCCGTCATTCCAGCGAAAGCTGGAATCTCACTTCTCTTTCCTGTGGATAAGCTCGAACGGGCGAATCCCCAGGCCATGCCCCATCGGCCCTGTCCCCTCGCCGAAACCGGGCGCTTGCTCGATCGCGTTCCAGACATAGTGGAGCGCCTTCTCGGCAGCCTCTTCGATGTCCATGCCGGCGCCGAGCCCGAGCGCGAGCGCGCTCGCCAGCGTGCAACCCGTTCCGTGCGTGGCGAAGCTGTCGAGCCGGAGCATCTGCCACCGGGTGATCCTGCCGTCCGAGCGCGCCAGGACATTGGTGATCAGGCTTTCCTCCGGGTCGCCCGCCGACTCGATGTGGCCGCCCTTGCCGATCACCGCGCTGCCCGTGCGGCGGGCGAGCTTGACCGACTCCTCGATGAGCGAATCCTCGGTCTCGATCGGTGGCGACCCCGTCAGCACGGCGAGTTCGATGCTGTTCGGCGTGATCACCGTGGCGAGCCGCATCAGCCGCTCGAAGGCGGCGATCGTGGCCTGGTCGGCCAGCTCGGCGCCGCTGGTCGCCACCATGACCGGGTCGAACACGATCGGCAGCGGACGGGAGCGGTCGCCGGTGACGGCCAACCCGACCAGCGTCTCGGCGACGGCATCGGCGATCTCGGGCGATCCGATCATGCCGATCTTGATCGCATCGACGCCGATGTCGCGGGCGACCGAGTCGATCTGGGCGACGACCATGTTCGGCGGCACGATCATCACCCGGTCGACACCGAGCGTGTTCTGCGCGGTGATCGCGGTGATCGCAGTCATCGCGAAGCCGCCGAGCATGGTCACCGTCTTGATGTCCGCCTGGATGCCCGCCCCGCCGCCGCTGTCGGAGCCGGCGATGATCAGGATACGCGGGACGCTCATGGTCCGTCATTGCGAGAAGCGAAGCGACGAAGCAATCCAGCGGGCCCCGGAATCAGCACTGGATTGCTTCGCTACGCTCGCAATGACGACAAGGGGGTCACTTTGGCCCCTTGCGCTCCGTCGAGGCCGGATGCCGCTCCAGCGCGGCCCCGGCGCGCATCGGCCGTTCGAGCAGGTCGCCGCCGCAATTGGGGCAAATCTCCTCGAGCAGGTCGGTGCAGGCGGCGCAGAAGGTGCATTCGAACGAGCAGATGAAGGCGCCGTGCCGGTCCGCCGGGAGATCGCGGCCGCACCGCTCGCAATCGGGACGCATCTCCAGCATCAAACTTCCTTCTCTTGGGGTCCCCAAAAAGTGTCACTTTTTGGGGTTTTTATCAGGCGGCCTTCACTGCTGCGCAAATCGTGTCGACCACCTCGGCGACGAGGCCCTCGTCCTCGCCTTCGGCCATTACCCGGATGACCGGCTCGGTGCCCGACTTGCGGATCAAGAGGCGGCCACTGCCTTCGAGGCGGGCCTCCCCGTCGGCAATTGCTGTTTTGACGCTGGCGGCATCGAGCGGCGCGCCGCCCTCGAAGCGAACGTTCTTGAGCAGCTGTGGCAGCGGATCGAACAGGTTGAGCAACTCGCTCGCCGGCTTGCCCGCGTCGACCAGCTCGGCAAGCACCTGCAGAGCCGCCACAAGCCCATCGCCCGTCCGCCCGTAATCGGTGAGGATGATATGCCCCGATTGCTCGCCGCCGACATTATAGCCCTTGGCGCGCATCGCCTCGAGCACGTAGCGGTCGCCGACCTGCGTGCGCTCGAGCGTCAGTCCCTGCCCGGCCAGGAAACGCTCGAGGCCCAGGTTGGACATCACCGTGGCGACGATTCCGCCGCCTGCGAGGGCGCCGCGGCGATGCCAGGAGGAGCCGATCAGCCCCATCAGCTGGTCGCCGTCGATCACATTGCCCTTCTCGTCGACGACCATCAGCCGGTCGGCATCGCCGTCGAGCGCCAGCCCGATATCCGCCCCCGTCTGGACCACGGTCTGCCGAAGCAGATTCGTGTCGGTCGATCCGCACGCCTCGTTGATGTTGGTCCCGTTGGGGCTGGTTCCGATGGCGACGACCTCGGCGCCCAGCTCCCACAAGGCGGAAGGGGCGACCTGATAGGCGGCGCCGTTCGCGCAATCGATCACCACCTTGATCCCGTCGAGCCGCAGGCGCGAGGGAAAGGTCAGTTTGGCGGCATGGATGTAGCGCCCGCGCGCGTCCTCGATCCTCTTGGCGCGGCCGATCGCTTCGGAGGCGACCAGCCGGGGCTCCTGCTCGAGCAGCTTCTCGATCGCCAGCTCGTCCTTGTCGGAGAGCTTGTAGCCGTCGGGACCGAACAATTTGATGCCGTTGTCGATATACTTGTTGTGGCTGGCGGAGATCATCACGCCCAGATCCGCGCGCATCGACTGGGTCAGCATCGCCACCGCCGGAGTCGGCACCGGCCCGACCATCACCACGTCCATGCCGACGCTGGTGAAACCCGCGACGAGCGCGGTTTCCATCATGTAGCCGGAAAGGCGGGTGTCCTTGCCGATCACCACCCGGTGGCGATGAGCCCCGCGCAGGAAGTGCGCGCCCGCGGCCTGGCCGATCCTGAGCGCCATCGCCGCGGTCATCGGCATCTCGTTGGTGCGGCCCCTGATCCCGTCGGTGCCGAAGAACCTGCGCGTCATTTCGTGAATATGCCCCGCAAAACATTTTCCTTGCCGTCACCCGGACGGCTGCCGACAAGAGGCGTGATAGCGCCAAAGACATGGAAGGGCGATAATTTTGAAACTCTCGCAGCCGACCCGGATCTTCCTCGCCCTGTTGATCGGTCTCGCCGCCGGAATCGCCGCCGCGTGGAGCGGCGCCTCGTGGGTCGAGAGAAGCGCGGCGATTGCCGAGCCGATCGGAGGCATGTGGCTGAACGCGCTGCAGATGACGATCGTGCCACTCGTCATCTCGCTGATCGTCACCGGCATCGCCGGCGCGGCGGAGGCTGCGCGGGCCAGCCGCCTCGCCGCCCGCTCGCTGATCCTGTTCGCCGCCTTGCTGCTCGCCTCCTCGATCGCCGCTGCGCTGCTGACTCCGCTGCTGCTCAACCTGTTCCCGCTTCCGCTCGAATCCGCGGCGAGCCTTCGCGACGCTCTGACCGGCACCGACGCCCCGGGTGCCGCTCCCAGCTTCGCCGATTTCCTGCGCTCGATCGTCCCCACCAACCCGATCGCCGCGGCGTCGAACACCGCGGTTCTGCCCCTGATCGTCTTCGTCCTGGTCTTCGCCTTCGCGATGACCAGGCTGCCGGAGGCGCCCCGCGCCACCCTGGTGGGCTTCTTCCAGGCGATCGCCGACACGATGCTGATCGTCATCAACTGGGTGTTGTGGATCGGCCCGGTCGGGGTCCTCGCCTTGGCCTATGTGGTCGGCGCCCGCGCCGGCGGGCCGGCCTTCCACGCGCTGGCCCATTACGTACTGATCGTCACCGCGGTCGGCACCGTCATCTGGCTCGCCGCGTGGCCGCTCGCCCTCTTCGGCGCCCGCATCGGGCCGATGCGCTTCACCCGCGCCGTCACGTCCAGCCAGGCGCTCGCTTTCTCGACCCAGTCCTCGCTCGCCTGCCTTCCGGCGATGCTTCGCGCCTCGGGCAAGCTCGGCGTCCCGGTCGGCGCTTCGGGCATCGTCCTGCCGATGGCGGTCGCCGTGTTCCGCGCCACCGGCCCGGCGATGAACCTCGCGGTCGCCATCTACATCGCCTACTGGTTCGGCTTCACCCTGACGCCGATGCAGCTGACGCTCGGCGTGCTCGCCGCGGCGACCACCACGATCGGCGCTGCCGGAATTCCCGGCCAGGCGACCTTCTTCGCCTCGATCGCTCCGATCTGCATCGCCATGGGCCTGCCGATCGAGCCGCTCGCCCTGCTCATCGCGGTCGAGACCCTGCCCGATCTGATGCGAACGCTCGGCAATGTCAGCATGGACGTCGCCGCCACCGCCACGATCGCCCACCGCAGCGGCTTCGACTCCGTCGATGCCGATACCGAGGAAGACGTTCTGCTGAAGGAAGGCGCATGAAGTACCGCACGCTCGGGCAGGGCCTGAAGGTTTCGGCGATCGGCGTCGGCTGCATGCCGATGGTCCGCGCCGGAAACATCACCTACGGCGAGGCCAGCGACGACGAATCGATCGCCACCATCCACCGTGCGATCGATCTCGGAATCACCTTCTTCGACACCGCCGAAATGTACGGCCCCTTCGCCAACGAGGAGCTGCTCGGCGAGGCGATCAGGGGGAAGCGCGAGGGCCTCGTCATCGCCACCAAGTTCGCTCTGCGCTGGCAGGGCACCCAGCCCCTGGGCTTCGACGGCAGCCCGGAAAACGCCCGCCGCGCCTGCGAAGGCTCGCTGAAGCGGCTGGGCATCGACACGATCGACCTGTTCTACCAGCACCGGGTCGATCCGAACGTGCCGATCGAGGAGACCGTCGGCGGAATGGCCGAGCTGGTCAGGGAGGGGAAGGTTCGCCACCTCGGCCTTTCCGAAGCCGGCCCGGAGACGATCCGCCGGGCGACCGCGGTCCACCCGATCGCCGCGCTCCAATCCGAATATTCACTGTGGGAGCGCGACGTTGAGGACGACATCCTGCCGGTCTGCCGCGAGCTCGGCATCGGCTTCGTCCCCTACAGCCCGCTCGGGCGGGGCTTCCTCACCGGTCAGTTCAAGCGCCTGGAAGACCTTCCCGCCGACGATTGGCGCCGCAACGACCCGCGCTGGTCGGAGGAGAATTTCGGCGCCAACCTCAAGCTCGTCGACGCGATCCGCGCCGTCGCCGACCGCCACGGAGTCAGCCTCGCCCAGGTCGCCATCGCTTGGCTGCTGGCCCAGGGCGAGGACATCGTCCCCATCCCCGGCTTCAAGCGCCGCCCGACGCTCGAGGACAGCGCCGCGAGCGTCGACGTCGCGCTGACTCCCGCCGATCTCGCCGACCTCGAAGCCGCCCGCGCCGTCTCCGGCGCGCGCTACAACGAGGCCGGAATGGCCCGGGTCAGGCTTTAGCCCTGCCCCCTCTCCCATAGGGAGAGGGATGGGGTGAGGGGTTCGGGCGTCAGAGAATAGCCTCAAACTCCGTACACCCCCACCCTACCCTCCCCCTCAGGGGGAGGGTTTTGAAGCCTACCGCGGATCGTAGGCGTGCGGGAGCTGGCCTTCCTGCGGCTGGCGGTAGCGGTCGCGTAGCTCGGTCTGGCGGTTGCTGAGCGACTGGCGGACGCCGTCGATCCAAACGGCGTCGACTCCGGTCGATAGCTCGAGCGGATCGCCGTCCCAGACGACCACGTCGGCGCGGCGCCCGGGCCTCAGCGAGCCGATCTCGTCGCCCATGCCGACCGCCTCGGCGGCCGAGGACGAAATCGCCTGGAACGCCTGGCTCCAGGTCAGCCCCGTATGGCCCGGTACCCGGCCGATGCCGACGAGGTTGCCGGCATATTGGGTCTCGAGCCTTACCTGCCGGGCCTCGTCGTCGTTGATCATCCCGATCGCGACCGTCACGCCCGCGGCGCGCATCCGCCCGATGTTCGATTGAGTCGCCGAAATCTGCTCGAAGCTCGCCGGAAGGTCGACCAAAGCGTTGGCGATCACCGGCACGCGCGCGGCGGCGATTTCCCGCGCCACCCGCCAGCCCTCGGTCGCTCCGACGAGCACGATCCGAAGGTTCGCGAACTCGCGCTTCAGCGCCAGCACCTGGAGGATGTCGCTCGCCCGCTCGACATGGACGAACAGCAGCTGCCGCCCCTGAAGCACCGGCACCAAAGCGGCGGCGTCGAACCGGGTCAGCAGAACGTCGTCTGAGCGCTGGGCGCCGGACGTCAGGTAGGGATTTTCGGGCATATCCTCGGGCGTCTGCGCCGAAGGCCCGCGGCCCGTCCCTCGCGCCCCGACCGGAAGCCGAAGGTCGCGCGCCTCGCGCAGCGCGTTGCGCAGCAGGACGTGCGCCGAGGCGCGGCTGCCGCCCGCGTCGCGCGCGCCCTCCTCGCCCAATTCGATATACTGGAAGGCGCGGGCGCGGGTGATCGGCTGCATGTCGCCGCCGAGGTCGATCACCGCCCCTTGCCCGGCGAAGATGCTTCGCGCGGTCGAGGGCGACACCACCGCCCGGGTCACGCCCGCGGCGCGGCTGACGGCGATCGAGGTCGCCTCGGGATTGATCGCCGGAGCGACGTCGATCGCCGCGCTGAACGGCGAATTGTTCGCCTGCGTGTCGTTGGTCGCGTCGACCGCATCGACCTCGACGAGCCCGATCTGGGAGAAGCCGGCGACGACCCCCGGAGTGACCCATTTGCCGCGCGCATCGACGACGGTCGCGCCCGCCGGAACGGCGACGCCCGCTCCCGCGGCCACGACCCGGCCGTCGCGGATGACGACGGTGCCGCCGTCGATCGGCTCGGAGCCGTCGCCGATCACCACGCGCCCGCCGGTGAAGGCGATGGTTTGGGCGGGTGCGGGGACGGCAAGGAGCAGCGCCAGGCCCGCCAATCCTCCCCGGAACGGGGAGGGGGACCGCGCGCGCAGCGCGTGGTGGAGGGGTCGGGGCGGCCCAATCGGCCCCTCCACCAGCCTGCGGCTGGTCCCCCTCCCCGTTCCGGGGAGGATTTTGCGAAGGCTCCTCAATGCACGTCTCCTTCGCCGGGCTGGCCGAGCTCGAAGTCGGTCACGGGGCGCCGGCGCGGATCGTTCATGTCGTACATCAGCGCCCCGTCGATCCAGACCTCCTGCGGCCGCGTGTAGACGCTGAACGGATTGCCGTTCCACAGCACGACGTCGGCGCGCTTGCCGGCGCGCAGGGAGCCGGTCTCGTTCTCGATTCCGAGCGCGTGCGCCGGATTGATCGCCAGCCAGCGCCACGCGACCTCGTCGGCGATCTGGATTCCCATCCTTCGCCCGTCGGCCAGCGCCTTGGCCGCCTCCTGGTTCAGCCGCTGGATTCCGTTGGGGTCGTCGGAATGGACGATCGCGCAGGCCCCGGCATTGTGGACCATCGGCAGATTCTCGTTGACCGCGTCATAGGCCTCCATCTTGAAGCCCCACCAATCGGCCCACATCGCCGCGCAGGTATCGGCGCCGCGAAGCAGGTCGGCGATCTTGTAGGCTTCGACCGCGTGGTGGAAGCTCGAGATGTGGAAGCCGAACTCGCGCGCCATGTCGAGCATGATCGCCATCTCGTCGGCGCGGTAGCAATGGTTGTGGACCAGCATCCGGCCGTCGAGCACCTCGACGAGGGTGTCGAGCTGAAAATCGCGCGCGGTGTTCGGGTCGCGGGCCCGCCGCTCGCGATACTCGATCGCGCGCTGCCAGGTCCCGCGCATCACCGCGACATTCCCCATCCGGGTGGAGGGCATCTGGTTGCGGCTTCCGTAGACTCGCTTGGGATTTTCGCCGCAGGCCATCTTGAGCCCGCGCGGAGCGCCGGGGAAGCGCATCGACTGGACTGTGCGCCCGGGAACGTTGCGCAAGGTGACGCCGCGCCCGCCGAACAGATTGGCTGAGCCGGGCAGGATCTGCAGCGTGGTGATTCCGCCGTTTGCGAGCGCCCGGCCGAAGCCCGGATCCTGCGGCCAGACGCTGTGCTCGGCCCACACTTCGGAGCGGACCGGTCCGGTCGCCTCGTTGCCGTCGCTGTGCGCTTCGACTCCGGGGCTCGGATAGTCGCCGAGATGGGAATGGACGTCGATCACGCCCGGCGTGACCCACAGGCCGCGCCCGTCGATCCGGGCCGCGCCTTCCGGGATCGGCGTGTCCGCGCCGCCGACCGCCTGGATCCGGCCGTCGGCCATGACGATCGTCCCGTTCTCGATCCGCCCGCCCTCGCCGTCGTAGATCGTCGCGCCGGTGATGGCGGTCGGCGTCGAGGGGTAGGGATGGTAGGTCGAGGGGTAGGGATCGTCGGGCGGCACGTAGCGCGCCGGCGACGCCTTCTGGGCGGGCGCCGAGGCCGTCTGCGCGCCCCCCTGAGTTCCGGCGCAGGCGGCGAGCGCCGCCGCCACCGCAAAGCCGGTCAGGACCCCCCGCACCCTATTTGACACCATGCATCCACCATTTCAGGATCGGCGATAGCGCCAGCAGGAAGGCGCCGATCCCGACCGAGATCAGGCCGATGTTCCAGAATACCCCGACATAGGTTTCGAGGCTGACCTGGAGGTTGGTCACCTGCCCGCCGACAGTCTCCACGCTGGCGATCTGGGCGACCGCTCCCGCCACATATTGGGCGACCGAGATCGACAGGAACCAGACGCCCATCATCAGCCCGACGATCCGGGCGATGGACAATTTGGTGATCATCGAAAGGCCGACGGGCGAGATGCACAATTCGGCCACCGAATGGATGAAATAGAGGCCGGCGAGCCAGGCGAGACCGACCTGGAAGCCGCTGCTCGCGAAGCCCGCTCCCCAGACGAGGAACAGGAAGCCCGCGCCGACGCCCATCAATGCGAGCCCGAACTTGACCGGGATCGGCGGCTCCATTCCGCGCGCCGAGAGCATGTTCCAGATCAGGCTGAAGATCGGCGCCAGGATGACGATGAAGAGGGCATTGAATATCTGCGTCTGGCCGGCGGGCATCACGTAGACCGGCTCGCTTCCGAACCCCTTAAGCCGCGCAATATGCATTCCGATCATCACCACGGCGAAGATCGCGGCCCAGGCGATCGCCATGATCCGGCGAGTCCGGCTATCCTCGCCCCAGGCGAAGAACCACCAGGCCAGCCAGGCGACTCCGCCGGTCAACGCCCCGAAGAACAGATAATAAGTGATCGGCGCCGAGCGGAAGGCGGCGAACAAGGGCGCCGTCCAGCCGATCTCGAGAACCGTGTTGCGCTCGGCGAACAGGGTCAGCGACGATCCGGCCTGCTCGAACAAAGTCCAGAAGACGACGTTGAAGACGATCAGCACCATCGCCGAGACCATCATCTGGAATTCGGTCCTCGTCCCCTTCATCCACGACCAGATCAGGATCGCGGGAACGCTGATGAGGAACGTGCCGAAGAGGATCTTGCCCATGATCGGAAGCGACTTGATGTAGCCCCAGATGCCGGATCCGGCCTCGGGCGGCACGTAGTTCATCAGGTTCCAGAACAGGAAGATGACGACGGGGATCGCGACCAGCGCTCCGGCGTAGATGAAGAGGTCGCGGTTGGCCGGCGCGTTCTCCGGGCGCTCGCCATAGCCGTTCAGCCGTCCGCCATCGAACTGGAACAGCATCCATGAGCAGGCCATGCCGATCGCCGCGAGCCCGAAGCCCGCCCACCAGCCGACCGAAGCGGCGAGTAGCGGACAGAAGAACTGGGAGATGAGCGAGCCCAGGTTGATGCCCATGTAGAAGATGGTGAAGCCCGCGTCCCGCCGGCGGTCGCCCTCCTCGTAGAGCGAGCCGACGATGGTCGAGATGTTGGGCTTGAAGAAGCCGTTGCCGATCGTCACCAGCGACAGGCCCATCAGCAGGATGAACACGAACACGGGCGAACGGTCGGCGTCCGAAACCATGCTTCCGGGCGCGAGGTGACGCGCCTCCGATCCGTCGGCCGCGAGCAGGGAGACCGAACGGTCGTCGTTGCCGCGGATCAGCAGCCGCTGGTCGCCGGCGGCGATGAAGCGCTGCTGCGAATCGCCCGTGCCCTGGACGCTGACCTCGTAGCGCTGGCCCTCGATGGTCGCATAAGGGCGCGCCGCCTCGCCGCCGAAGCACAAGGTGAGGTAGCCAAGGCTCATCATGATCGCGCCGAACTTCACCGAGCGCTTCGAGCCCAGATACTGGTCCGCGATCAGCCCGCCGATCAGCGGCGTGAGATAGACGAGAGCCGTGAAGCCGCCATAGATGCCGGTCGAGGTGCTGTCGCTGAACAGGAAGTGGTTGACGAGGTAGAGCGTCAGGATCGCCCGCATCCCGTAATAGCCGAAGCGCTCCCACATCTCGGTGGTGAACAGCCGCTTCAGCTGCCGGGGGTGGCCGAACCAGGTGCCATGGTCGCTTCGGCTGACGTCGGCGCTCAGGCCCTCCGTCGTGGAATCGGGCGCGACGTTGACCATTGGCAATTCCCCTTCGATCCGGGCCGCTTTTCGCGGCTCCAAGGCCCGGCACCCTAACGCGCCAGACGCGCTTGTGAAGCGGGATTGTGAGCCAAGGCGCCGCCTGTTAGCGCTCGTCGATGCTCAACGATCGTTCCACGACGATGTCGCTGCTTCGAACGCGCCGCTCCGGCCGGCCGCGCGATCTCGTCGCTCCCGGACCGGACTCGGAGCAGCTGCGCCAGATCCTCGAGATCGCTCTCCGCACGCCCGATCACGGCAAGCTCCACCCCTGGCGCTTCGTCCACGTCCCTCGCGAGCGCCGCGCCGATTTCGCCGCCCTCCTCCAGCGCGCCTACCGTATCGAGAGGCCCGAGCCCGGCCGGCTGGAGATCGAAGCCAACGAGCGCTTTGCCCACCAGGCACCGGAGCTGGTCGTCGCCCTTTCCAGCCCGACTCCGGAACACAAGATTCCGCTCTGGGAGCAGCAACTCTCGTGCGGCGCGGCCTGCATGAACCTGCTGCTCGCCATCCACGCCATGGGCTTCGCCGGCGGCTGGGTCACCGGCTGGGCCGCCTATTCCGCCGAAGTCCTCGCCGCCCTCGGCCGCGAAGGCGAGCGGATCGCGGGCTTCCTCTTCCTCGGCACGCCGGGCGCGGAGCTCGAGGAGCGCGTGCGCCCGACCTATGGCGAGATCGTCTCGGAATGGGCACCATAGGTGAAGTCACCGGCTCTTGCGGAAGCTGGATCTCTCCTACTCGTGGAGCCCGCCCAAGTGGAATGTGGACTCGTTTTGCTTGAGGGGTGTAATCCCGGAACGGGAGCGGAAACGAGGGAGGAACGAATGGGCGGTTTTTCGCAATGGCACTGGCTGATCGCTGCCCTGGTTGCCATGTTTTTCGCGGGCGGGATCGGGCTGATCATCCACCTCGTCCGCAGGTAGGCACCTCTTTCGTGCCGAGGGGGATCAATGGGAAAACCCTTGACCTCCCCACTGTATTAGCACACTATGACGGCATGAACGAAGACCGCCCCGTCTATCTGCGCCTGCGCGATAGCATCGCCGCGATGATCCTCGATGGCCGAGTCCGCGACGGCGACGCCTTGCCTTCGGTGCGCAGCCTCGCCGCCGATTACGGCGCCAATCCGCTGACCGTCGCCAAGGCCTATCAGACCTTCCAGGAGGAAGGGCTGGTGCTGGTCAAGCGCGGAGTCGGCATGTTCGTCGCCCCGCAGGCGGCCGAGCGGCTTCGCGAGACGGAGCGCAAGGACTTCCTCGAGCATCGCTGGCCGGGGATCGCCTCCCACATCCGCCGCATCGGCCTGGACGTGGAAGACCTTGTCGAAAGAACTCTTGCGTGAGCACAAAGCCGGCCCGCGCCTTCCTTCTGTCCTTCGCCGGAGGATTGGCGCTGTTTTTCGGTGGCCATGCGGCGCTCTCGGGCCTGATGGCTCCGGCGCCGGACGTCCAGGTCGGGCCGCTTCCCTCCGCCTGACCGGGCGGCCGGGCCCGGCCGGGCCGATACGTGTTGGACGATGAGAAAGAGCCGGCGCCGGCTGGAACATATACGCAACGTGACATCCGTTGCAAGCGCACGAAACGCGCATTTCCAACAACTTAGAAGCTAAGTCTTTGCCCTTGCTGGCGAACAAAAATCTTTTGTAGGATCGCCCGGCGCTGTGGCCGATATGCCGCATCGGGCGCGCCGTTCAGCGGCAGGACAGTGCCGCGCCATTACATTTTTCCCCGTTGCGTCCTATCTGGGCGCGGGTTCGGCGCTCGCAGCGGGTGGGGCCGCGTTTTATGAAGATTTCGATGAAAGCATTTCTGGCCGGAGCGCTCCTCGCCGCCGCCGCCGCTTCGGCCGCGGGCGCCCAGGACACCAACACGATCGGCAATCCGCAGCTGCGCGACTTCCGGCTGACTCCGAGCGGGCCTCAGCCCGAGCGGGTCCAGCCGGCCCCGCCGCCGGTCGTCGCCGCGCCCCCGCCCGCCACCTCCAACCAGGCCCAGACCGCGCCCACGCGCCGCACGGAGCGTCCTGCGGCCGCCACGCCGGCGCGCCCGGCCGCCGAAAGGCCGGCACAGCCGCAAGAGCGGGCTCCGTCCCAGCCGCAGGCCCAGCCGCCGGCCGCCCTGCCCGCGCCCGACGCTCAGGCGCCGACGCTTCCCGAGACGACGCTTCCCGAGGCCGCTCCGCCCGCTCCGGCCCCGGAGGTTGCGCCGCCGGCGGAATCGACCGGCGGCTTTCCCTGGCTCTATGCGATCCCAGCAGCTGCGGCGCTGCTGCTCGCCCTCGCCTTCCTTCTCCGCCGCCGCCGGCGCGGCGCGCTGATCGCCGAAGCCGCCGGGCAGGCCGCGCCGCCCGCGCCTCGCCCGGCCGCGCCGGTCCCCGCACCGCCCCCGCCCGAGCCGGTGGCGCGCCCCTGGCTCGAGCTGAGGCTGAAGGCCGAGAAGGCGGCGGCGACGCTCGACGAGACCGTGGTCCATTTCGAGCTCGAGATCGAGAACAGCGGCGAGAGCGCGGCGCGCAACCTTCGAATCGACGTGAAGATGTTCAACGCCGGCCAGCAGCAGGATCAGGAGATCGGCGCCTTCTTCCGCACGGCGGGACGCGAATCCACCAAGCTCAACCTGCCGGGCATCGCCGCCGGCCAGATCGGCGCCATCCGCGGCGAGGTCGCAATGCCGCGCGACGAGATGCGCGCCGTGGTGCTCGAGAACAAATATCTGTTCATCCCGATGCTCGCGGTCAACGCGCTCTACGATTGGGGCGATGGGCAGACCGGCCAGACCTCCAAGTCGTACGTCGTCGGCCGCGAGCTGGAGCAGAACGAGAAAATGGGCGCCTTCCGGGTCGATCTCGGCCCGCGCGTCTGGAAGACGGTCGGCCAGCGCCCGCACACGCTGGCGCAGCGGATCTAGGCCGCGAATTCCTCCTCGCCGATCCCGTAGAGCGCCGCCGCTGGCGCGCTCGCAGCCGCGGCGAGGCCCGCCGCCTCGGGCACGATCTGGTCGAGATAGAAGCGGATCGAGGCGAGCTTCATCGCCTTGAAAGGAGACTCGCTTTCCTCCGCGAGCGCCGCCTCCTGCCGCGCCAGCAGCCAGCCGCAAACCGCGACCGAAAGCATCGTCAGGAAGGGGTAGGAAGCGGCCAGCCGGTCGTCCGGCCCGGAATCCAGCAGCCGCTGCGCGACCTCCTCGCACGAATCGACCAGCGCCAGCAGCGCCGCCTCTCCCGCCACCTCGGCCCGGATATCGGCGAGCAATCGAGCAAGAACCTCGCCGCCCTCCATGCCCAGCTTGCGGCCGACCAGATCCGCCGCCTGGATTCCGTTGGTGCCCTCGTAGATCGGCGAGATTCGCGCATCGCGGTAATGCTGGGCGGCGCCGGTCTCCTCGATATAGCCCATGCCCCCGTGGATCTGGACTCCGAGGCTTGCGACCTCGACGCCGACATCGGTGCCATAGGCCTTGACCAGCGGAGTCAGCAGGTCCGCCCGCGCCCGCGCGGCGTCGTCGCCGCGCTCGGCGCGGTCGGTCTGCCCGGCGCAGCAATAAGCGAGCGCGCGCGCTGCCTGGGTCAGCGCTTTCATCCTCAGCATCATGCGCCGCACGTCGGGAAACTCGATGATCCTGGCCGGCCGGCCCTCGCGGCTTCCCTGCATCCGTTCCCGCGCATAGGCGACCGCCTGCTGGGTCGCCCGTTCGGCTATCGACACGCCCTGAAGGCCGACGTTGAGGCGGGCGTTGTTCATCATCGTGAACATCGCCGCCATGCCCTTATTCTCCTCGCCGACGAGCCATCCGGTCGCGCCGCCCTCGTCGCCATAGGCCATGACGCAGGTCGGCGAGGCGTGAATCCCGAGCTTGTGCTCGATCGACACGCAGCGAAGGTCGTTGCGGCTCCCGTCGGGCAGGATCTTGGGCACCAGGAACAGCGAGATGCCCCTGGTGCCTTGCGGCGCGCCCGGCAGCCGGGCGAGAACGAGGTGGACGATATTGTCGGCCAAATCGTGCTCGCCATAGGTGATGAAGATCTTCTGCCCCGTGATCCGGTAGGTGCCGTCCCCCGCGGGCTCGGCGCGGGTCTTGAGCGCGCCGACGTCGGAGCCCGCCTGCGGCTCGGTCAGGTTCATCGTCCCGGTCCATTCGCCGCTGATCAGCTTGGGCATCCAGGCTTCCCGAAGAGCGCTCGTGCCGTGATGCTTGAGCGCCTCGACCGTTCCGGGCGTCAGCATCATGCACAGCGAGAAGCCCATATTGGCCGAGCCGAGATCCTCGAGAACCACCGTCGCCAAAGTCAGCGGCAGCCCCTGGCCGCCATGTGCCTCCGGTCCCGCGAGCGAGCCCCAGCCGCCCTCGACATAGGCGCGGTAGGCGCGGGCGAATCCCTCCGGCATGGTCACGCCCTCGGGCGTCCATTTCGCCCCGACCTCGTCGCCTATTCGATTGAGCGGCGCGAACGTGCCTGCGGCGAACGCGCCGGCCCCCTCGACGATCGCGGCGGCGAGATCGCGGTCCTCGATCAGGTCGCCGATCCCGGCGGCGGTGTCGAGCACGAGCATCTGCTCGGCGATCGGAGGAACGTAGCTCATGGCGGGCTTTCGTAATGTTGCGTCGGCGGAACGGGCGCTATAGCCCCGCCCGGTGAGCGCGCAACAGACACGCGTCCTGCCTTACGGACCCGAGGCAATCGCCGAGGCCGCGGCCTTGATCGCCACCGGCCAAATCGTGGCGATGCCGACCGAGACGGTCTACGGCCTCGCCGCCGACGCGACCCATGGCGAAGCCGTGGCGCGAATCTACGAGGCCAAGGGAAGGCCGAGCTTCAACCCGCTCATCGTTCACGTCCCCGGCCTGGACGAGGCGCGGAAGATCGGCCGCCTCGACGCGCAGGCCGAGGCGCTCGCCGAACGCCACTGGCCAGGCCCGCTGACCTTGGTGGTTCCTCTCCGCGAGAATGCGCGCATCGCCTCCCTCGTCACCGCCGGCTTGCCGACGATCGCTCTGCGTGCGCCGGCCCACCCGGCGATGCGCGACCTGCTGGCGAGGACTGGAAGGCCCTTGGCCGCGCCTTCCGCCAACGCCAGCGGACGAATCAGCCCGACCCGCGCGCCCCACGTCCTCGCCAGCCTCGGCGGCCGGATTCCCCTCATCGTCGACGGCGGCGCCACCGCGCACGGCCTGGAATCCACAATCGTCGCCGCGACGGGCGGCGCCCTGCGCCTGCTCCGCCCCGGCCCGATCGACCTCGGTCTCGACCTCCGGGCTGGCGGCGGCGTCGAGGCCCCCGGCCAGCTCGCCAGCCACTATGCGCCGTCGAAGCCGCTGCGCCTCAACGCGGAAGAGGCGGGGGCGGACGAATGGCTGATCGGCTTTGGCGACGTTTCCGGCGACTCCACCCTGAGCGCGAACGGCAACCTCGTCGAGGCGGCCGCTAACCTGTTCGAAAGGCTCCACGAGGCCGAGGCGTCCGCCGCCGCCCGGATCGCCGTCGCTCCACTTCCCGAAGAAGGCCTCGGCGCCGCGATCAACGACCGCCTGCGCCGCGCCGCGGCCCCGCGCTAGGGGGTACGACTCAATCGGCTATGGCTTCGCCGCCGCCTGCCAAAAGGAGTCATCCCGGCGAAGGCCGGGATCCATGAACTCGGACTGCGAGAGGTGGACTCGTTGGCGTCGCCTCTCATGGACGATCGGTTCTCATGGACGATCGGTGTTCATGGGTCCCGGCCTTCGCCGGGATGACTCTGAAATTGCGAGCAAATTCGCTCAAAATGGAAACTAGCCAATTGAGTACGGACCCTAGCCGGCCGGCGCCTGCTTCAGCCGCTCCGCGAAACCCTTCCGCAGTTTCTGCAGCTTGGGCGGGATCACGGCCAGGCAATAGGGATTGCGCTGGCCTTCGCCTTCCCAATAATCCTGGTGATAATCCTCCGCCGGCCACCATCGGCCCGGTTGCTCGATCGTGGTGACGATCGGCGCCGGCCAGCTTTCCGCCGCGCGCTCGATGCCGCGTCGCGCCGCTTCTTCCTGAGCCGGCGAAAGCGGGAAGATGGCCGAGCGATATTGCGTTCCGACATCGTTGCCCTGGCGGTTGAGCTGGGTCGGATCGTGAGTCGCGAAATGGACGTCGAGGAGGTCGTCGTAGGAGATGCGCTCGGGATCGAAGGTCACGCGGATCGCCTCAGCATGGCCGGTATCGCCGCCGCAGACCTGCTTGTAGGTCGGCGAGTCGAGATGCCCGCCGACATAGCCGCTCTCCACCCCCGACACGCCGATGAGGTCCTTGAACACCGCCTCGGTGCACCAGAAGCATCCGCCGGCAAGAATCGCCTGTTCAACGGCCATGAGCAATCTCCTTCACGGGTGGAGATAGTGACGCTCGGGCGCCTTTGAAATGGCCTCAGCCGGCGACCGGCTCGCGTTCGCGCGGAATGGTGAAGGAGAAGCTCGCCCCTCCGCCCGGGCGATTGGCCGCCCAGATCTTGCCGCCATGCGCCTCGACGATCGTCCGGCTGATCGGCAGGCCGAGCCCCATGCCCTCGGGCTTGGTGGTCATGAACTCCGAGAACAGCCGGTCGATTTGCTCGGCGGGAATGCCGCCGCCGGTGTCCGCCACCTCGACGGCGATCATCTTCCCCTCGACCCGGGTCGATATGACGATCTCCCCGCCTCGACCTTCCATCGCCTCGATCGCGTTGCGGACCAGATTGATCAGCACCTGCTGGATCTGGATACGGTCGGCGCGGACCCATTGGGCGTCGGCGTCGAGATCGAGCCAGTGGGCGATGTTCAGCGCGTCGGTCTCGATGAACGCGAGCTCGCACGCTTCCTCGATCAGGTGCGGCAGATGCTCGACCTTCGCCTCGACCTCACCGCGAGCGACCAGCTCGCGCACCCGGCGCAGGATCTGGCCGGCGCGGTGCGCGGCCTGCTCGGCGCCGTCCAGCGCGTCGACCAGAACGCCGCGCGGGATCCGCGGATTCTCCGCGAGGCGCTTCGAGCCGGTGACGTAATTGGCGAGCGCGGCGAGCGGCTGGTTGAGCTCGTGGGCGAGGGTCGAGGCGAGCGCCCCCATCGCCCGCTGGCGCGAAACCTGGATCAGCTCCGCCTGCATCCGGCGGATCTCCGCCTCGGCGCGGTGCCGTTCGGTGAGGTCCGCCATCGCTCCGACGGCCCGCACGGCGCGGCCGTCGGCATCGCGGATGATGAAGCCGCGATCGAGGACGTCGGCATAGCTGCCGTCGTCGCGGCGGAAACGATAGGTCCCCGACCAGCGCCGCGCATTCCCCCTCACCGCCTCGGAAAGGCTGTGCAGCAGGCTCAATTTCTCGTCCGGATGGATCCGCTCGTCCCACCAGGACGAAGGAGTCCGGCCCAGCCGCTGCTTCTTGATTCCGAGAATCTCCGCCGCATTGTCGCTCCAGTCGATGGTCTTGGCGACGAAATCATGGTCCCAGACCGCGTCGTTGGTCGCCTGGGCGGCGAGGCGGAAGCGTTCCTCGACATCCTTGCGGGCGAAATCGGCCTCGTGCTGGAGGTGGACGTCCTCGAGCGTTCCGTACCATCGGACGATCCGGCCGCTCGAATCCCGGCGTGGCGCGGCGCGCGCCTGCATGTGGCGATAGCTCCCGTCCGCCATGCGCAGCCGGTATTTGACCCGATAGGGCTCTCCGCTCGCGGATGATTGTGCCCACAAGGCCAGAACCATGGGGCGATCCTCCGGGTGGATCGCCTGGTCGAGCGGCGTGTCCTCGTCGAGCCCGCTGAGCTCCCGGAAGCGGGGGCTGATCGTGAGCAGGCGGCCGTGCTCGTCGACCGTCCAGACGATCTGCTTGCTGAGCTCGAGCGTGAAGCGATGCAGCTCCTCGCTCTCGCGAAGCCTCTCCTCCGCCGCTCGCCGCGCCACCGCCGCCGCCGACTCTTCCTCGACGTCCTGGGTGGTGCCGGACCAGCCTATTACGCGATCGCCGTCTCTTATGGGCACCGCACGCGAGCGCATGATCCGATAGCCGTCGCGGGTGCGCGCCCGAAATTCGGCATTGAACGTCGCCCCGTTTTCGACCGCCTCGCGCCAGGCCCCCCTTACGCGGGCCTTCTCACGCGGGTGGACGATGTCGAGCCACCCCTCGCCGAGCGCCTCGTTCGTCCCAAGGCCCGTCACGACCGAAAAAGGTTCGCGCATCACCGTCAGCGCGCCCTTCTCGTCCGCCGCCCATACCATTCGGCCGCTCAACTCGACGGCCGTTCGGTACATCTTCTCGCTCTCCCGAAGGCGGGCGAGCTCCTCCTCCAACGCCGCGATACGATCGTCGGCGCCGGAGAAAGCGGGCTTCACGCGGCGGGTGTCCTAAGCGGCCTTGCTCTGGACCGGCCCGATCCCCGCTTCGAGGGCGATCGTCAAAGCCTCGGCGAGGCTGGACGCCTGGAGCCGGTCCATCATGTTGCCGCGGTGCATCTCGACGGTGCGCAGCGAGATGCCGAGCGACTGGGCGATTTCCTTGTTGGAAAGGCCGGCGAGCAAATTCTGAAGCACCTCGCGCTCGCGCCCGGTCAGCAAAGCGGCTCGTCCGTGAGCCTTGCGCTGGCGGCGGCTCGCCTCCTCGCGCTCCTTGAGGATCGCGAAGGCCTGGGTAAAGCAGGCCAGCAGAGACTGCTCGGAAAAGGGCTTCTCGACGAAATCGACAGCGCCGAGCTTCATTGCCCGGACCGCGATCGGAACCTCGCCATGGCCGGTCATGACGATCACCGGCCAGTCGATCTTGCGCTCGGCGAGCGCCTCCATCACGGCGAAGCCGTCCATTTGCGGCATCCTGAGGTCGAGCAATATGCAGCCCGGCTCGAGGTCGCCAAGCGCCTCGAGGAAGTCGAGGCCGCTGCCAAAGGGGTGGGAATGGATCTCGGCGGCGCTGAGCATGAAGCTCAGGGAGCGGCGCACGTCCCGGTCGTCGTCGATTACATAAACGCTATGCGGTTTCAGCGGACTGTCCTTGGTTGAATTGGGGAAGTTTCACTCCTGCGCCCCTCATGGGTCCATCGATGGAAAAGCGCAATAACCCTGATCTAGGTCAGTCCGGAGGCCGGGCCGAGGCCGTCCGGAGCGGCCTCCGGCTGGAGCTGGTCCATGCGGCATTGCTCGGGCGCCTTGTCCGGCCTCCAGCGCAGGAACTTCGTGCCGTGGCGGAAGCGGTCGCCGGTGACATGGTCGTAGCGCACCTCGACGACCAGCTCGGGCCGCAAAGGTTCCCATTCTCCGCTCCGCTCGGTGCTCCAGCGGCTCGGCCCGCCCGGCGCGTTGCCCGTAAAGCCGGGCCGAGCGACCAGCCTTTCCAGCCGCCGGGTCAGCGCAGGCTTGTCTTCCGCCGGAATCGAAGAGGTGAAGCCGACATGGTTGAGCGCGCCCTTCTCGTCATAGAGGCCGAGCAGCAGCGATCCCACCTCGCCGCCTTTCGCCGCATAGCGGAAGCCGCCGACGACGCAGTCCGCCGTCCTCATCTGCTTGACCTTGAGCATCGCCCGCTCGCCCGGCCTGTAAGGCTCGTCGCGGCGCTTGGCGATGACGCCGTCCAGGGCTCCGCCCGCCAGGTCCAGCCAGGAATGCGCAAGGGCATGATCGAGCGTGCAGGGAGAAAGCAGCAGCCGGGCCTCTCTCGCGCGCTCGTAAAACTCCTCCAGCGCCCGGCGCCGCTCCGCCAGCGGCCGATCGATCATGGAGTCGCGGTGCTCCAGGCAGTCGAACAGCATGATCCGCGCCGGAGTCGCGGCGGCGAGCTTGCGGACCCGGCTTTCCGCCGGGTGAAGCCGCATCTGGAGCGCCTCGAACGACAGCGCGCCGCCCATGGCGATGGTCAGCTCGCCGTCGAGCACGAAACGGTCGAACGGCAGAGAGGCGACGAGATCGACGACCTCGGGAAAATAGCGGCCGAGCGGCCTGCCGGCCTTGGATTGCAATTCGATCTCGGCGCCGTCGCGAAAGACGAGGCAGCGAAAGCCGTCCCACTTCGGCTCGAACTGCCAGCCATCGCCCTGGGGCAGGCTGTCCACCAATTTCGCCTCCATCGGCGCCAGCGGCGGGAGGACCTTCAGGTGACGAAAAGCGGTCATGGCGCGCTCGTCATCCCCGTGCTCACCTTCCGGGTGCCGTTCGCCGCAGTTCCGGAACGCTTCGTCGAGGCCCGAAAATCCCGGTTAACGATTGTTCCCGCATGTTGCGGCGAACGACGCCTAAGCCGCGACGAGTCGACCCGGAACATCGGATCAGGTCGTTGAGGCGAAACGGGAAAGTCCATACGTTCCTGATCGGAGCGGGAGGGTAGTTTCCAGATGCAGTTTTCACGCCGGCAATTCATCGAGGCCGGAGCCGCCGCCGGCGCGCTCGCCGCCATGTCCTCGCCAATTCTCGCCGCGGTTTCGTCGCCGGAGGAGGCGAGAGGCCCCCGGCCTATTTCGGCCGCACCGGCCCAGCCGCGCCTGAGCGTTGACCCGATCATCGACTCCTCTCTCGTCGCCCGCGCCCGGGCCTCGTTCGATCGCCACCGTTCGTCGGTGCGCCATGTGGAAACCGTCGGCATCGTCGATTTCTCCAAGGCCTCGTCGGAGCATCGCTTCTTCCTGCTCGACACCAATACGGGCCGCGTCAGCCGCCACTTCGTCTGCCACGGCCGCGGCTCCGATCCCGCGCACACCGGCTTCCTGCAGCGTTTCTCCAACCAGTTCGGCTCCGAGGCGAGCTCCAACGGCGCCTATGTCACCGGCGATTTCTATCCCGGCAAATATGGCCGCTCGATGCGGGTCCGCGGGCTCGACTACAGCAACAGCAATGCCGAAGAGCGGGCGATCGTGGTCCACTCGGCCTGGTATGCCGAGCCGGAAGTGCTGGCCCAGACCGGGCGCCTGGGGCGCAGCGAGGGATGCTTCGCCATGTCCCATGCCAGCCTCCAGGAAGTTCTCGCCCGCCTCGGCCCCGGCCACTTCCTCTACGCCGACCGGCTGGCCTAGGGTCCGTACAATTTCAGCGTCATCCCGGCGAAAGCCGGGACCTATGAACGCAGGTCATCGAGGAGACGCTCAGACTCGAGCCGGGCATTTGCCCGTCGAGTTCATGGATCCCGGCTTACGCCGGGATGACTCCCGAGATCAGACCACCGCATCTCGATTTTAATTGAGTCCGGGCCCTAAACCTCCGCTTTTTCCTCCACCGCGACCGGCTCCAGCGGCTTCACCGCGGGCCCGTGGATGACACTGCCGTCGCACGCGAAGCGCGAGCCGTGGCAGGGGCAGTCCCAGCTCCGGTCGGTTTCGTTCCACCCGACCAGGCAGCCCATGTGCGTGCAGACCGCTGAAACGGCCTGAACCCGCCCGCCCTCGTCGCGCGAGGCCGCGACATTGTGCCCGTCGATCTTCAGCACCTTGCCCTCGCCCGGCCCGACGGCATCGAATTCGTGCGGCTTGCGCGACAGATAGCCGCCGACGAGATGGGCCGCGACCTCGGCATTGCCCTTCACGAATTCGGCGCCCCCGGCGATCGGCTTGATCCGCGTCGAATCGTAGAGCTTCAGCCAGGGATTGTCCTTGCCGGCGACGATGTCGGCGAGGAGGATCGCGGCTGCCGTTCCGTTCGTGATCCCCCAGGCGTTGAAGCCTGTCGCGACCAGATAGCCCGGCCGGACCGCGGACGACCAGCCGATGAAGGGAACCTGGTCGATCGGTCCGTAATCCTCGTTGGTCCAGAGATATTCGGCCTCGACCCCGAACGAGCGCCGGGCGAAATCGGCAAGGGCGGCCATATTGTCGCGGCCCGCCTTCGTGTCGCCGGGTTTGTGGGCCATTCCGGTGAAGATCATCCACAATTCGCCGCGATCGTCGCGATGCGTTCGGAACGAGCGGTGCGGGCTCTCTGCGGTGATGAACATGCCCTCCGGCGCGCGCGCGGGATCGATCCGCCCCATCAGCACGCAATCCATGTACGGATGCGCCTCGGCGTAGAACATCCCGATCTGGCCGAGCGGCAAATGGGTCGCCATGACGACATGGCCCGCCCGGACCGCTCCGCCGGCGGTCTCGATCCGATCCGGATCCCAATCCATGACCCGCGAATTCTCGAACACCTCGCAGCCGTCGCCGGCGAGCGTCGCGGCGAGGCCCTTCACATATTTGACCGGATGGAACTTGGCCTGATCGTCCCAGCGCATCGCGGCGCGCACCTCGAAGGGCAGGCCCGTATCGCGAGTCAGCGACGCCGGCAGCCCCAGCGTCCTGGCCAGATCGGCCTCCTCCTCGATCGCCTGGACCTGATCCTCGTCCTGGGTGAACACGAAGGCCGGAGCGGCCTCGAGATTGCATTCGATTCCGTGGCTCGAGGCAAGGGCGCGAATGGTTCGAAGCCCCTCCTCGTTGGCCTCTCCATAGATGCGCGCGCCGTCCTCGCCGAACTTCCGCTTGATCGTCGTGTAGGCGATATTGTGCTGCGAGGTGATCTTGGCGGTGGACTTGCCGGTCACCTCCTCGCCGATCCGCCGCGCCTCGACCAGCGCCACCTTGAGGCCCCGATCCTTCAGCATCCGGGCGGTCGTCACGCCGACGATGCCGCCGCCGACGATCGCGACGTCCACCTCGATCTCGCCGGACAGCGCCGGATAGGACGAAGCCGGCGCCGTCGCATTCCAGTAGGATTGGTGGATGGCCATTGGCGAGCTCCGGCTGAAAGGATCAGCCGGACAACCCGCATGGAGGGCGCCGCGTTCCCGAAAACAGCTAAGGCTGTATCGACATCCCCTTTAACCCCTCCCCCTGAGGGGGAGGATGAGCAGGTCGCCATGTCCCCCGGACATGGCTAAGCAGTGCGGGGCACTGCTTACCCTGCTCATGGTGGGGGTTTACGGAGTTCGCGGTTTTCCGCGGACACCGGAACCCCTCACCCCAGCCCTCTCCCCATGGGAGAGGGGGTTTGCAGCACCGTTCCGAGTGAGGATACGACCTAGTTGCTGGCCTGTTGGACCGGCGCCGCGCCGCCGTTCAGTGCCTGGCGCACCGGGCGATCGCGCCCGTAGACGTCGTTATAGGTCACGATATCCCCGTCGCTCGTCGCGGCGGCGGTGAAATAGGCGATGTAGACCGGGATCGGGGCGGCGAGGGGGACCGACTGGTTGCGGCCCGTCTCCACCGCGGAGTCGATCTGGGCGCGATCCCAGGATCCCGTCGGCTGAAGCAGCAAGGCGGCGAAGTCGCGCACGTTCTGGGTCCGGATGCAGCCGTGGCTGAAGGCGCGCACCGGGCGGCCGAACAGCGCCTGCGACGGCGTGTCGTGGAGATAGATGGCGAGATCGTTCGGCATCTCGATCTTGACCCGGCCGAGCGCGTTGCGCGGCCCGGGCGGCTGGCGGACGCTGATCCCTCCGCCGGTGCGGGTCACCTGGTAGCCGGGGCCGAAGCGGCCGCCCTGCGAGGCGATGATGCTTTGCGGCACGTTCCACCAGGGATTGATCGTCACCGCGGTGATCGTCGCGTTGAGCTGTGGCGTGGGCGTGCGGACGGCGCCGACCACGGCGCGGTGCCGGGCGGTGACCCGCCCGTCGTCGACCAAAGCGGCGGTGAAGGCGGGAACGTTGACCAGCACGTGGCGGGCGCCGAGCGTGCGCGGCATCCAGCGCCAGCGCTCCATGTTGGTCCGGATGAGGTCGCGCCGCGCCGTGTCGGCCTCGGGCGTATTCGCCAGCGCGCGCTTGAGTCCGGCATATTGGGGATGGATCGGCAGCAGCGCATCGAGCGCCGCGCCCACGCCGCCGCCGCGGGTGACCTGCGCCAGCAAGCGCTGCTGGCCCATCGTGTCGAGCGTCTGGTCGTCCATGTGCCAATCGACCCGGCTTCGGCCGCGGACGGACCCGCCGCTCAGATCCTGGGCGAGCTTGAGGAAGATCGGCGTGGCGACTTGGGTCAGCGCCGAGTCGTCGCTGCCGGAAAGCGCTGCCCGAAGTCTCTCCAGGCCATAATCCGCCGGATCGAGGCCTTCCTGGCCGATCTGCTCGACATAGGTCAGCAGCTCCTGCGCGGTCTCCCGCCGCCAGACGATCGCCGGGGCGACCGGCGCCGCAACGGCAGGCGCCTGCGTCTGGACCTGGGACTGGGCGAGTGCCGCGGTCTGGATCGCGCCCGGCATGGTGGGCGAAGCGAGGGCGACGGCGAAGGCGGAAAGGCGGAGGGCGCGAGTCATGCCCCCTCTTTACCGGTAGAGGGAGTGCTGCGCTAGACTGTTTATTTTATGCGACGAACCGAGGCGGCGGAGCGACGAAACGTCGCGCGCCGCCCCGTGCCGCCGGATCAGGTGGTGACCGGGCTGCGATTGACCCAGCCGAAATAGGCGGCGACGATCGCCAGCCCGCCGTGCAGCCAGATGTCGTTGCCGTAGAGCGGAACCATTCCGAGCAGGTTCTCGGTCGCCGGAATCAGGCCCAGCACGGTGAGCAGCGCGTAGATGATCGCGACTCCCCGGGCATAAGTCAGCGCGCCGCTCGCCGATCGCGAGGCGGCGAGGCCCCACAGGCCGAACAGGATATGGACCGCATTGTGGTACAGGTTGACCGGGAACATGCCGAGCAGCATGCCCATGTCCTGGCCGCCCATGTTCATGCTGCCGCCTTCGGCGGGCTGAACGAGCTGCGGAACGAAGCCGGCAATGCCGACGGCGAGAAATACGATGCCGAAAATCAGCGCGAAGGATCGCGTGCTCATCCTCTTCTCTCCCCTCTTTCCCTTGCTTCTGAAGCAACCGCTGGAAGCCACGGGAATTTAGTCGAGGGCGCAAAGAGGCGCCAGACAATTCGTTTCGCCCCTAGGCGGCGTCGGGAACCCTGGCGCCCTCGTCCATCGAGGCGAGGAAGCCGGCGAGCTCGCCTACCGGCATTGCGGGGGCGTAGAGATGGCCCTGCAGCCCGTCGCAGCCGGCTTCCAGCGCGATCTGCTCTTCCTCCGGGGTCGAGATGCCTTCGGCGATCACCTCGAGGTCCATGGCGTGGCCCAAGGTCACCGCCGCCCGGATGATGGCGATGCTCTGGTCGCGCGCGGCGACGTCGATGAACGAGCGGTCGAGCTTGATCTTGTCGACCGGGAATCGGCGCAGGAAGGAGAGCGAGGAATAGCCGGTGCCGAAATCGTCGAGGACGATCCGGAAGCCGTCGCGGCGAAGGTCCTGGATCGTCTGCCCGCACAAGGTGCCGTGCTCGATGAAGAGGCCCTCGGTGATCTCGAGCTCGATCTGCGAGGGCTGGATTCCCTCCTCCTCGACGATCGCCCGCAGCACCGCAGGAAAGCGCGGCGTCCGGAACTGGAGCGGCGAAAGGTTCACGGCGATGCTGAGGCTGGGCCAGAGCCGCGCGGTCTTGCAGGCGTTGCGGAACGCCTGCTGGCCGAGCTCGTCGATGACTCCGCATTCCTCGGCGATCGGAATGAGCTCGCCCGGAGCGATCGTGCCGAGCGTCGGATGCTCCCAGCGCACCAGGCCCTCGAGGGCCGTCACCTTGCCGCGGCTGCCGATGATCGGCTGGAAATGGAGATCCAGCCCGTCGCCGTCGCGCAGCTGGGTGCGAAGCGAGGATTCGATCTGGTCGCGGCGCTGGACGTCGGCGTCCATCGCCTCGGTGAAGATTCGGAAGCAGTCGCGGCCCGCCGCCTTGGCTCGGTACATGGTGATGTCGGCCTTGCGCATCAGCTCGCTGGCTTCGGCGACCTCCTTGCTGGCGAAGACCGCGCCGATGCTCACGCCGACCCGGGCCTCGCGCTCGCCGATGACGAAGGGCTGGCGGATCACCGAGATGATCCGCTCGCACAGGCGGCGGACGTCCGCCTCGCCTTTCGGGCTGACCTGGACGATGGCGAATTCGTCGCCGCCGATCCGGGCGACGGTGTCGGTCTCGCGGACCAGCGAGCGCAGCCGCTCGCCGACCTCGGCGACCAGCTTGTCGCCGGCATTGTGCCCGAGCGTGTCGTTGACCTGCTTGAAGCGGTCGAGATCGAGCATCAGCAAGGCGACCTGCTCGCCCGAGCGGCGGTAGCGGGTCAGCGCCTGCGATAGCCGGTCCTCCAGCAACGCCCGGTTGGCGAGGCCGGTCAGCTGGTCGTGCAGGGCCTGGTGCTGGGCGGTGGCCTCGCGCGCCTCGAGCTCGTCGACCAGATCGACGAGCGAGCGGTAGAGGAACGACATGACCAGGATCACCGCCACCGCGGAGGTAAGCGCGATCGGCCAGACCGAGCCGAACAGCTCGATCCGTTCCGGAGCGGCATTGTCCTTCACGATGCTGACGAGGGCGAAGTTCGTTAGAACGAGCGTCGCGACCGCTGCAGACACGATCGGGGGGCCGACTTTGCGCGAGTATCTCAAACCAATATCTCCGAGCCCCAAAGGAATTACACGTCGCCGGTTAATAAAATGCGCAGTGTGCGGGCGGGGCAGAAAGTTAACCCTAAAGCCCCTGCCCTTCCGGCCCGCGGGGCCGCGCGCGGCGGCGCGGCGGGGGCCAGGGACATGTTCGCAAGGCGCTTAATGCTGTCCATGAAATCAACAAGATGATGGAGATTTCTGCGTTCCTGCAAGAACTTACCGTGCGAATACCGTAACGAATTCCACTATTCAGCGCTTGCGGTTCCTGTCTATTCTGGCCGCGACTCGACGAATTAAGGGGGCATCAATGAAAGGCAGGGAGAAAATCCTGCTCGGCCTGGCGGCCGCGGCAATAGCCGCGACGGCGATGGCATCGGAGACGATCAGCTACAGCTACGACGCGCGCGGCCGGCTGGTGAAGGTCCAGCGCAGCGGCACCGTCAACAACAACGTGTCGGCGACCTACAGCTACGACAAGGCGGACAACCGCACCAACGTCAACGTCGTCTCGCCCAATTCGCCGCCGCCCTAAGCGGCGCGCACACGCTCGAACGAATCCAATAGGGGAACAAGATGCCGATCACCCACCTTCGGGGGGGCGCCCTTTCCTGCGTCCTTCTGGCGACCACCTGCCTGACCGCCCCGGCGTTCGCGCAGAGCGAGCCCGCCCACCGCGCGATCGACGCCAATGGCGTCGACCTGATCAGCGGCACCTATCCCTTCCAGCTCAACGAGGGCACGATCGGATCGGGCCCGGGCACGATGACGGTCGAGCGCCACGGCACCGATCCGGGCGGAATCGGCAACTGGCAGAGCATGTACCTCTATCAATCGGGGTCGGCCGGGACGGTGGTCGTGATTCTCGGCGACCATTCGGAGACCTTCACCAGCACCGGATCCGGATACACGTCCGCCCAGGGCAATGGAGCGAGGCTGACCAGCGCCAGCCAGGGCGACTATACCTATACCCGCGCCGACGGCGCGACGATCGCCTTCGGGGCGCCCGTCGACGACCGGAACGGCGCCTCCAACCTGTGCAGCCACGTCAACGCCAACCAGAACGGGTGCTACTCGCTGGCGCTGAGCCTGGCCCAGCCCGACGGCATGACGGTCACCTTCGGCTGGGACGTGAATCAAAATTGCGCGACCGTGTTCAATCCCGACGGAAGCCTCGACTGCACCTATGCCTGGCGGCTCGACACGGTCGCCAACAGCTTCGGCTACGCGGTCGATTTCTCCTACGCCTCGAACAGCGTCCCCCTCCACCAGAACCCTTCGCCGACCTGGTACAAGCGCAGTGGCGAGGTGCTGAGCAACGGCAGCGCGACCCGCACGGTCAGCAACAGCTTCGTCTCCTCGACGGTGACGGACGTGACCGACGCCGACGGCCGGACCTGGCGGATCACCAACGGCACCAACGCGCTCGGCATCCGCCGCCCGGGCTCGACCTCGGACGACATCAGCGTCACCTTCTCGGGCGGGATCGTGACCCAGGTGGTGCGCGACGGAATCACCACCGGCTATTCGCGGAGCGTCAGCGGCAGCAGCGCGACGACGACGATCACCGACGCGCTGAGCCATACCTCCACCGTGGTGGCCAATACCGCCATCAGCCAGATCACCTCGACGACCGACCAGCTCGGCCGCACGACGAGCTATACCTACGACACCAACGGCCGGCTGACCCGGGTGACCCGGCCGGAGCTCGATTACACCGCCTATACCTATGACGGCCGCGGCAACGTGACCGAGGTCCGCCGGGTGGCAAAGCCAGGCTCGGGCTTCGCCGACGTGGTGACCAGCGCCACCTATCCCGGCTCGTGCGCTACGCCGGCCTGCAACCAGCCGCTGACGACGACCGACGCGCGCGGACACACGACCGACTACACCTATGACGGCACCCATGGCGGAGTGCTCGCCGTCACCCGGCCGGCGCCGTCGGGCTCGGGCACGCGCCCGGAGATCCGCTATAGCTACACGCTGACCAACGGCGAATATCTGCTGACCGGCATTTCGAGCTGCGCGACCGGCGCCGCGCCGTCCTGTCTCGGCACGTCCGACGAGTCGCTGACGGTGATCGGCTACGACGCCAACGGCAACGCAACGTCGGTCACGCGCCGGGACGGAACCGGCACACTGACGGCGACGAGCACGATGACCTATGACGGCCTCGGCAATTTGCTGACCGTCGACGGGCCGATCTCGGGCACCGCCGACACCACGCGCTACCGCTACAATTCGGCGCGGCAGGTGATCGGCGTGGTCGGCCCCGATCCGGACGGCACCAGCGCGCTGCATCACCGCGCGCTGCGGGTGACCTACGGCGCGGACGGCCAGCAGACCAGGGCCGAGCGCGGCACAGTCAACAGCCAATCCGACGCCGACTGGGCCTCGTTCAGCCCGCTCGAAGAGGTGCAGACCGAATATGACACCCATCACCGCCCTTGGATCCGGCGGCTGGCATCCGGAAGCACGGCCTATGCGCTCGCGCAGACCGGCTATGACAGCATGGGCCGAGTCGAGTGCGTCGCGCAGCGGATGAACCCTGCCGAGCTGGCCACGACGTCGCTCCCGACCGACGCCTGCTCGATCGACACGCAAGGGAGCTACGGCCCCGACCGGATCACCCGAACGACCTACGATTATGCGAGCCAGCCGACGCAGGTGCAGACCGGCTATGGCGTGAGCGGCGTCACCGCGAACGAGGTGACTAGAACCTATACGGCCAACGGCCTGCCCCAGGCAGTGACCGACGCCAACGGCTATTCGAGCTATTTCCACTATGACGGGCTCGACCGGCTGCAATATTGGGTGATGCCGAGCGCCACCGCCACCGGCACCTGGAACTGGTCCGATTACGAATATTACGGCTACGACGCGGCCGGCAACAGGACCCTGGTGGTTCGCCGCGACGGCTCGCAGATCGCCTTGCAGTATGACGATCTCAACCGGGTCACGCTCAAGAACCTGCCGGGCTCGGAGCTCGACGTCAGCTATGCCTACGATTTGCTCGGACGGCTGACCGGCGCTTCGCAGACCGGACAGAGCCTGACCTTCGCCTGGGACGCACTCGGCCGAATGACCTCCGCCGGCACCGGCCTCGGCGGAACGACCAGGACGCTCTCGTACGAATATGACGCGGCCGGGCGCCGCACCCGGATCACCCACCCGGACAGCGCCTATTTCACCTACGGCTACGACTGGGCGGGACAGGTGACGATGGTCCGCGAAAGCGGAGTCAACTGGCTGAACGCCTTCGCCTACACCGACCGGGGCACGGTTTCGGACCAGTCCTACGCCCTCACCTTCGTTTCGAGCTACGGCTACGACGCGGTCGGGAGAGTCAGCGCGACGACGCACAATCTGGCAGGCACCGGCCAGGATCTGCAACTGACCTTCGGCTACAATCCGGCGAGCCAGATCGCCTCGCAGACTCGATCGAACGACTCTTATGCCTGGACCGGCCATTACGCGATCAACCGCAACTACACGGCCAACGGGCTCAACCAATATACCGCGGCGGGCGGCGCCAGCTTCACCTACGACGCCCGCGGCAACCTCACTTCGGACGGCTCGACCACCTACGTCTACGATTCGGAGAACCGGCTGGTCTCGGCGAGCGGTGGGCATTCGGCGACGCTCGCCTACGATCCGCTGGGCCGGCTGTCGCAGGTGACGAGCGGCGCCGGCACGACCCGCTTCCTCTACGACGGCAACGCGCTGGTCGCCGAATATGACGGATCGAACGCGATGACCCATCGCTACGTCCACGGGACCGGGATCGACACGCCGGCCGTAAGCTACGACACGTCGAGCCTTTCCTCGCCGCACTTCCTGCTCGCCGACGAGCGCGGAAGCGTGATCGCGATCTCGGACGCCAGCGGCAGCGCGAGCGCGATCAACAGCTACGACGAATATGGAATCCCCGCCGCGGGCAATAGCGGCCGGTTCCAATATACCGGCCAGGCCTGGCTGCCCGAGCTCGGCATCTATTATTACCGCGCGCGGATGTACTCGCCGACGGCGGGCCGGTTCATGCAGACCGACCCGATCGGTTTCGCCGGGGGGATGAACATCTATGCCTACGTCCACAACGATCCGGTGAACTTCATCGATCCGACGGGGCTCGACGAGGACGACACGATCACCGTTACCGGCCGGCGCCTCTGCCCGCGTGGAACGGCCGTGACCTTCAATGGCGGCTGTACCCAAGACAATAAGGATCTGATTCCGACTCAGCAGCCGACGTCCTACACCAACCTGCCGAACGGCGGCGGTGGGCCTCCTGCCCGACCGCCTCAGCCGCCCAGTCCGCCCAGGCCTGCGTCGCCGCCGTCTCCGCCGCCGCCTGAGAATCCGAAATGCAAACAGATCTCCGACCTCGGAACAGGCTTGCAAGGAGCCGCTGCGATAAATGAAGTTGGGGCGGCACTGACAGGGGAGGTAACGCCGCCAGCGATCGCTTTTCATATTTCGGCGCTTGTCACGGGCGGACTGGGCATAGCCTTGAACATCTATGGAAGCATCTATTGTAGATAGAGGGACGCCATGACAGATATCCTCGATTCCCCGATACTTTCCTTCGCTCTCGGGATTCTATTTTTCGTTTTTTCCTACATAAATTATCGAAACAGACGGCGATCGAAAATAATAAAGGCCTGTTTCGTGGGCTTTGCTATTATCGGCGCCCTGATTTTCTGTAATTTAGTCTATCAATCGGTCTAGACAGGTTCATGCAGGCCGATCCGATCGGAATGCGCGGGGGGGGGCCAGAATGGAAAGAAAATGAATTTGGAACCTGGCCGATGGACGAATGCGATAGCATGTGTGCTATTCATTGGACTTGGGATATTATTTTCATCGGTATTTTTCCAAGCAAAGCTGGCCGCCATGTGCGGATTCTTCGGCGGCTATTTCGCCTCCAAAATCGAATTCCGGGGATCGCGGTGAGTCATGGAATTACCTGGCCGGCGCGAGAAGCGACGCCATTGTCACTCTCAGTTACGCCGCGCCTGGATGAACTGACGTGAAGAAAAAAAGCTCGGGGCCGCAATGCGTCCCGGCGCCCCTCGGGGCATGAACGTCCCCGGCCGCGCGGCGACCCCCGGGCGGATCAGGCCGCCGGGTCGGGGAGCGAGAAGTCGACGCCCTGGGCGAGCGGCAGATCGCGGCTGTAATTGACGGTGTTGGTCGCCCTCCGCATATAGGCGCGCCACGAGTCCGAGCCGCTTTCCCGCCCGCCCCCGGTCTCCTTCTCCCCGCCGAACGCGCCGCCGATCTCGGCGCCCGAAGGACCGATATTGACGTTGGCGATGCCGCAATCGGAGCCGGCGGCGGAGAGGAACAGCTCGGCCTCGCGAAGATCGGTGGTGAAGATCGACGAGGCGAGGCCCTGCGGCACATCGTTCTGAAGCGCGATTGCCTCCTCCATGTCGCGGCATCGCAGGACGTAGAGGATCGGCGCGAAGGTTTCCCGGACCATCACCGCGCTCTGCGCCGGCATCTCGACGAGGGCCGGACGGACGAAACAGCCCCGGATCGGCTGTCCCCCGTGGATCGTCCCGCCCTGCCCGGCCGCCTCGGCGAGCGCCGCCTGCATGGCTTCGACCGCGGCGGAATCGATCAGCGGCCCGACGAGCACGCCCTCCTGGAGAGGGTCGCCGATCGCCACGCCCGCCCAGATGCGGATCAGGCGGGGCACCAGCCGGTCGTAGACGGCCTCGTGGACGAACAGGCGCCGCAAAGTGGTGCAGCGCTGCCCGGCCGTTCCCATCGCCGCGAAGGCGATCGCCCGCTCGGCCAGGCCGAGATCCGCGGACGGGGCCACGATCATCGCATTGTTGCCGCCGAGCTCGAGCAGCGAGCGGCCGAAGCGCCGCGCCACGCGTGGACCGAGCGAGCGCCCCATGGCGGTCGATCCGGTCGCCGAGACCAGCGGCACGCGGGGATCGTCGGCCAGCGCCTCGCCGACTTCGCGCCCGCCCTGGATCACCTCCAGCAAGCCGGCGGGCGCCTCGTCGAATCCTTCCGCGGCGCGGGCGAACAGGCCGGCCACCGCCTCGGCGCATATCGGGGTCTTCTCCGACGGCTTCCACACGACGCTGTCGCCGCAGACGAAGGCGAGGCAGGCGTTCCACGCCCAGACCGCGACCGGGAAGTTGAATGCGGAGATCACCCCGACGGGGCCGAGCGGATGCCAGGTCTCCATCATCCGGTGGCCGGGCCGCTCGGTCGCGATGGTGAGGCCGTACAATTGGCGCGAGAGTCCGACCGCGAAATCGCAGATGTCGATCATCTCCTGAACCTCGCCGAGGCCTTCGGAGAGGATCTTGCCGCACTCGCGGCTGACGAGGCGGCCGAGCGCCTCCTTCTCGGCGCGCAGAACGTCGCCGAACCGCCGGACCAGCTCGCCCCGGCGCGGCGGCGGGACGAGGCGCCAGGCGAGGAAAGCCTTGTGGGCGCGGCCGACGGCGGCGGCGACGGCCTGCGAGTCCGCCGTCTCGACCGCGCCGAGGATCGAGCCGTCGATGGGAGAGAAGGATTCGAGCTTCACAATCGCCTCGCGAGCGCCTCGGCGGCGAGCGGATTGCGTATCTTCGCCGCGCTGATGAAAAAGACGAAGGCGTCCCGGGGCACCGCCTCCGCGGGGACGTCGCCATGATAATCGAGGCCGGCCGGACTCTCTCCGGCTGCCCATCCCGTCGCGACCTTCGCCCAGCGATCGAGCGCGGCCTCGCCATAGCCCAGCGGCTCCGCCTCGCCCGCGCACTGCAGGCGCGCATAGACGAAATCGGCGGTGAGATCGGCGATCTGCGGATAGGTCTCGTGCTCGGCAATGACGATCGCCACCCCTGCGGCGCGCGCCAGGGCGACGAACTCGGCGCACTTGAAGCTTTCGTGCCTCGGCTCGAGCGCGTGGCGAAGCGCCACGCCGTCCTGGCTCGCCGGAAGCAAGGCCAGAAAGGCGCGAATGTCGTCCGGATCGAATGGCTTGGTCGCCGCGAACTGCCACAGGATGGGGCCGAGCTTGCCGCCCAGCGCGCTGAGGCCCTGGGCGCAGAATTTGCCGACCGCCTCGCCCGCCTCGCCGAGCACCCGGCGGTTGGTGCAAAAGCGCGAAGCCTTGACCGCGAACTTGAAGCCCTCGGGCACCATGGCAGCCCAGCGCTCGAACAATGCCGGGGATTGCAGCTTGTAGTAGGTCGCGTTGATCTCCGTGGCATTCAGTCGCGAGGCGAGATGCTCCAGCTGCCGCGCCTTGGGCAGCCCCGCAGGATAGAAGGTTCCGCGCCAGGGATCGAAATCCCAGCCGCCGACTCCGACGTATATGCTCCCGCGCTCTTCGCCGCTGTCCATGGCGTCGCTCTAGCAGGTGCGCCGGCCCTGCACAGCATCCGCGGCGGGGGCCGGGTTGAACGCTTGGCTGGGGCGGCAGGATTCGAACCTGCGAATGCCGGTACCAAAAACCGGTGCCTTACCACTTGGCGACGCCCCAGCAGGCGTGTCGACGCGCGGCTATATAGCTGGCCGCGGCGGAACGGAAAGCCGTTAGCTGTTGGATATCCGGCGGTTGACCAGATCGAGATAGTCGCTCCTCAGCTGAAGCGTCAGATCGCCGATCTCGAAATTCCACGGGCCGGCCGAGGCGACCGGAGCGACCTCGACGGCGCTGCCGGTGATGAACATCTGCTCGAAGCTCTCCAGCTCCTCCGGCCAGATCGCCCGCTCGATCACCGGAATGCCGCGCCGCCTCGCCAGGTCCATCACGGTCTGGCGGGTGATTCCGTTGAGGAAGCAATCGGGCGTCGGCGTGTGCAGCGCGCCGTCGCGGACGAAGAAGGCGTTGGCGCCGGTCGCCTCCGCCACCTGCCCGCGCCAATCGAGCATCATCGCGTCGTCAAAGCCCTTGGCCTGGGCGCTGTGGCGGGCGAGCGTGCAGATCATGTAGAGGCCGGACGCCTTCGATGCGGTCGGCGCGGTGTAGGGCGCCGGGCGGCGCCAGGAGGAGATGTCGAGCCTGAGGCCTTTGCGGACCGATTCCTCGGTGAAGTAATTGCCCCATTCCCAGCAGGCGATGGCGAGGTGGATCTTCGTGCGCTGCCCGGAGACTCCCATCTGCTCCGACCCGCGCCAGGCGAGCGGGCGCATATAGGCATCGCGAAGCCCGCTCGAAGCGAGCACCTCGCGGCAGGCCGAGTCGATCTCGTCGGTGCTGTAGGGGATTTCGAAATCGAGCAACTGGCCGCTGCGCCGCAGCCGCTGGCTGTGCTCCGACAGCTTGAAGATCTCGCCGCCATAAGCGCGTTGCCCCTCGAACACCGAGGAAGCGTAGTGAAGGGCGTGGGTGAGGACGTGGACATTCGCCTCGCGCCAGGGGACGAGACGGCCGTCGAACCAGATCGTGCCGTCCCGATCGTCGAACGTGCGCTGATCGGTCATGGCGGGCGGGATAGGTCCGACCGATCGGTCGGTCAATCGCGCTTACTGCGCGCTTCCGCAGCCATCTCCAGCCCTCGAGTCCGCGACGCCGCCAGGGTGCGCTCGACCAAGGCGAAGAGCGCCCGGTCGGCGTCGAGTATCTTGAGGCCCGCTTCGGTCGTGCCGCCTGGGCTGGCGACGCGCCGGGCGAGGCGCTCGGGGTCGTCGTCGGATGCCGCTGCGAGCGCGGCGGAGCCCTCGACCATGCAAAGCGCGAGGCGCTGCGCCTGATCGAACGGCAGGCCGAGCCGCTCGGCCGCGGCGGCCAGAGCGTCGATGAAGCGGAACAGGAAGGCCGGGCCGGCGCCGGTGAGGTGGCCGGCGAGCTGGAAGCCCAATTCCTCCTCGAACCATTCGGCGTGGCCCAATGTAGCCATGAGGCCGGTCAGCAGGGCCTTGGCGGCGAGGTCTTCGCTGTCGCTGGTGAGGCAGACCACGCCCTTGCCGACCCTGACCGGCAGGTTGGGCATGGCGCGGATGATCGTGCGCGGCCGCGCGAAGCGGGCGCGGAGCGAGGCGAGCTCGACCCCGGCGAGGATCGAGACGAGGATCGTCTCCTCGTCGAGGATCGGAGCGAGCAGCGGCGCCACTTCGTCGAGCTGATAGGGCTTCATGCCGAGCAGGACGATCGCCGGCACTTCGTCCTCGGGATAATCGGTGGTCACCCGCACGCCCTCGCCCGCGGGGCGGCCGCTGGGGCGGATCACGCTGACATGGGAGGGATCGACGCCCTGCTCGATCCAGCGAGCGAGCATCGCCCCCGCCATGTTGCCGCAGCCTGCGAGCCAGAGGGGGCCGGGAAGGAGCGGATCAGCCATGGCCGCCTCCTTAGCGGATCGCGCCCAAAAGAGTCATCCCGGCGAAGGCCGGGACCCATGAACACCGTGATTGGAATCAGGGCGACAGCCTATCGCCTAGCCTTCGAGCTCCGTGTTCAAGGGTCCCGGCCTTCGCCGGGATGACCCGCGCTTAGGCTTCCCCTTGGGTCTCGATCAGCGCCGCGGCGATCGCTTCCTGCGGGGTCTTGTCGGCCCACAGCACGAACTGGAAAACCGGATAGAAGCGCTCGCACTCCTCGATCGCCGCCTCGACCAGCGTCTCGGCCTGCTGCAGGCTCAAGGTGCCGCTGTCCTCGCCGGTCTCGAGCAAGGCGGCGTGGCGGAACAGGACCAGGCCCGAGGCGGACCACAGCTCGAAATGGCCGAGCCAGAGCTGCTCGTTGATCAGCCCGATCGTCTCGTAGGTCGCGGCGCGGCGCTCCGCCGACACGCGGATGTCCGGAAGGGCGAGGAACTGGAGCACCTGATCCTCGGCGCGCCAGATCGCGCGAAGCTCGTACTGGGTCCAGCTCCCCTGGAAGCTGGAGACGATCTCGTCCTCGCCGTTGCGCTCGAACGCCCAGCCGAGCGCGCTGAAATAGGTTTCGAGCATGTCGATGGGGGCGCTGGCCTCCCGCTCAAGCTCATACTCATCCATGTCCATGAAGCGGTCCCCGGTCCTCTTCCGTTCCGCGCGAATCTGCCGTTTCCCGCGTAAAAGCGCAAGGAAGCGGGTTAGGCGCGATCCACAAAGTTGTGGATAGTCAGCCCGCCGTCCCCGGCTTCGGCCTTTTGGGGGCGGCCGTTTTGCGCGCCGTTTCGAGCGCCGCGATGCGGGCGGCGAGCCGGTCATTCTCCTCGCGAGCGAGGACGGCCATCGCCTTCACCGCCTCGAACTCCTCGCGCGAGACCAGATCGAGCCCGCCGATCCATTCGCGCGCGCGCTCGCGCATCGCCGCCTCGGCTTCGCGGGTCATCCCCGCGATCGTTCCGGCGGCGCCGTTCATCACCTTTACGAAATCGTCGAACAAGCGGTTCTGGGACTGCATCGCGAGTCCTTTCCTAAAAGCGAGGTCAGAGCGGGATATCGGTATGCCCGGCCTCGGGTGCAACCGTGGAGGCCTCAGGATTGAGGGTCATGATCTGGAAGGTGAGCGTCCCTGCGAACGTCAGCCAGGCGAGATAGGGGTAGAGCAGCAGGCCGGCGAGCGGCCGGATCCGCCAGGCGACGAGGATCAGCGCGAGGGTGCCGACCACCATGGCCGCGATGATCGACAGCGCCGGGCCGATCCGGTGAAAGGCGAAGAAGACCGGCGACCAGGCGAAGTTCAGGGCGAGCTGGGCGGCGAAGAGCGCGAGCGCGCGGCTGCGCCTTTCCGCCCCCCGCGCGTGGAGAAGCATGGCCAGCGACAGACCGAGGAGGATGTAGAGGATCGTCCAGGCCGCGCCGAACACCCAGCCGGGGGGCATGAGATCCGGCTTGCGCAGAGCGTCGAACCAGGGATTGCCGTAGCCCGAGCCGGACAGCTGCCCGGAAAGCGTCCCGAGCAGCAGCACGCCGGGGACGGTGAACAGGGCGTAGCGAAGGAAGCTCATGCGCAGCTGCGATTTGGAGGCGATCCCGGTCATGCTCTCTCCTTATTCGGCCGGCTGCGGCTGTTCCGGCCCGGCCAGCTGTCCTTCGAGCCTGCGGGTCACGGCCAGCGGCGAGCCCGTGTAGCGCGCCAGCCTCGAATAGAGGAGCGGGATCAGGAACAGGGTGATCACGGTCGCGATCGAGACGCCCCAGACGATGACCACGCCGATCGCGGTTCGCGCCGCGGCGCCCGCCCCGCCGGCGAGCATCAGCGGGACCGCGCCGGCGACGGTGGCGATCGAGGTCATCAGGATCGGCCGCAGGCGCCGGCGCGCCGCCTCGCGCACCGCGGTGCCGATGTCGCGGCCGGAGTCGCGCAGCTGGTTGGCGAACTCGACGATCAGGATGCCGTTCTTGGCGGCGAGGCCGACCAGCATGACGAGGCCGACCTGGCTGTAGAGATTGACCGTCTGGCCCATCACCGCGAGCCCGATCAGGCCGCCCGCCACCGCCAGCGGCACGGTGGTGATGATCACGCCCGGGTGGACGAAGCTTTCGAACTGGGCGGCGAGCAACAGGTAGACGACGAGGATGGTCAGCGCGAAGACCAGGTAGATCGATCCGCCGGCCTCGCGGAAGGCCTGGCTTTCGCCGCGATAGCCGACCGCCATCACCTCGGGCGCCTGCGCCGCCTGTTGCTCGAGGAAGGTGAGCGCCTCGCCGAGCGAATAGCCGGGCGCGAGGCCGCCGGAGAGGGTGATCGCCCGCAGCTTGTTGTAGCGGCCGAGGTCGCGCGCGCCTGCAATGCCGTTGGTGGTGACGAGGTTGGAGAGCGGGACGAGCGTTCCGGTGCGGCTGCGCACGTAGATCGCGGCGAGATTGTCCTCGGTGGTTCGGGCGTTTGCCTCGGCCTGGACGACGACCCGATATTCGCGGCCCCGGTCGACATAGGTCGAGACCCGCCGCGAGCCGAGCAGCGTCTGAAGCGCGTTGGAGACGTCGGCGACCGAGACTCCGAGATCGCCGGCGCGGGCGGTATCGACCTGGATCCGAAGCTGCGGCTTGTTTTCCTTATAGTCGCTGTCGAGGTTGACGATTCCGGGGTTGCTCGCGGCGGCGGCGATGATCCTGTCTCGGGCGCGGGCGAGATCGGGGTAATTGGCGCCGGCGATGACGAAGTTGACCGGCTGGCCGCGGCCGCGGTTGAGCGAGCTCCTGATCTGCGCGTTGCCGCGGATCGCGGGAATCTGGGCCAGCTCGCGGTTGATCCGCGCGGTCATCTCGGCGGTGGTGATCGTGCGGTCTTCCCAGGGCCTCAGGAAGATGCTCATCGCGCCGTTGTTGAAATCGTCGCTCGGGCCGAAGCCGCCCGGCGTGCGGATGATCAGCGAGCGCACCGCGCCCTGGCCGACCATCGGCAGAAGCCGCGCCTGGACCTCGGTCATGTAGCGGTCCATCTGATCGAAGCTGGTGCCTTCGGGCGCGGTGATGCTCGCCTGGAGGATGCCCGTATCCTCGCCCGGCACGAGCTCCGACTTGAGGAAGGCGAACAGGACGCCCGAAGCGACCAGGAACAGGCCGACGACGACCAAAGGAACGAGCGGCTTGCGCAGTGCCCAATCGAGCCGGCGGGCATAGCCTTCCTCGATCCGGCGGAAGATCCGGTCGATGCGCAAGGCGAGGCCGCGCCGCTCGACATGCCGAAGCAGCTTCGAGCAGAGCATCGGCGCGAGCGCGAGCGCGAAGAAGCCGGAGAAGGCGACCGCGCCGATCATCGCCGCCGCCAGCTCGCGGAACAGGAGGCCCGTCTGGCCGGCGATGAACATGATCGGCACGAACACCGCGCAGACGACCATCGTCGTCGAGATGATCGCGAAGCCGACCTGTCGAGCGCCGTTGAAGGCCGCGGCGAGCGGGGGCTCCCCCTCCTCGATGCGGTGGTAGATATTCTCCAGAACCACGATCGCGTCGTCGACGACGATTCCGATCGACAGGACCAGGGCGAGCAGGGTCAGCAGGTTGATCGAGAAGCCGACCGCCCACAGGACGGCGAAGCTGGCCAGCAGGCAGAGCGGCACGGTGACCGCCGGAATGAGCGTCGCGCGCCAGCTCCCCAGGAACAGGTAGATGACGAGCACGACGAGGACCGCCGCCTCGGCCAGGGTCCCCCAGACCTTCTCGATCGCCCGGCTGATGAACTGGCTGTCGTCGGAGCCGACGGTGATCTCCATCCCCTCGGGCAGGGTCGGGCGCACCTGATCGGCCATCGCCTTGGCGGCGTCGGCGACCGCGAGAGTGTTGGCGCCCGACTGGCGGATGATGGCGAGGCCGGTCGCCGGATTGCCGTTCATCCGGAACGAGGCGTAGGGATTTTCCGGCCCCTGCTCGACCCGGGCGACGTCGCCGAGCCGCACGAGATAGCCGTCCTGCCCACGCCCGACGACAAGGGTGCGGAACTGCTCGGGCGTGGCGAAGGACCGTTCGACCCTGAGCGTGACATTCTGCTGCGCCTCGAGCCGGCCGGCGGGAAGCTCGACATTCTGCCGGGCGAGAGCGCCTTCCACGTCGCCCGGAGTGAGACCGAAGCCGGCGAGCCGCTCGGGCTGGAGCCAGACGCGCATCGCCGGGCGCGCCTCGCCGGCGATGAACACCTGGGCGACTCCGTCGATCGCCCGGAAGCGGTCGGCGAGGTTGCGGTCGACCCAGTCGGTCAGCTGGAGCGGCGACCAGCCGGGCTTGGAGATGACCAGGAACATGATCGGCGAAGCGTCGGCATCGACCTTTCGCACCACCGGGGGATCGATCTCCTCGGGCAGCGAGCGGGCGGCGGCGCCGACCCGGTCGCGCACGTCGTTCGCGGCGCTGTCGACGTCGCGGCCCGGCGTGAACTCGATGGTGATGTTCGATTGGCCGTCCTGCGATCGCGAGGTGATCGTCTGAAGGCCCGAAATGCCTGCGAGCTGCTCCTCGAGCACCTGCGTGATCCGGGTCTCGACGATGTTCGCCGCGGCGCCGATATATTGGGTCTGGACCGAGACGACCGGCGGATCGACGTCCGGATATTCGCGCACCGACAAGGCGAAGAAGCCGATGATCCCGGCGACGGCGACGAGCATCGCGACCACCGCCGCGAAGACCGGCCGCTTCACCGACAGATCGGAAAGCTGCATATCCTAACGCCCCGCGGCCCGGCCGCCGCCTTGCCCCGCGAGCCGCACCTGCATCCCGTCGGCGACCTTGATGATCCCCTCGGTCACCACCTTCTGGCCCGGCCTCAGCCCGGCGAGGATCTCGACCCGCCCGCCGAGATGGGCGCCGGTCCTGACCGGCATCCGGTGGACCCGACCGCCCGGGCCGATCGCGAATACGTAGCGCGCGTCGCCCTCGCCGAGCACTGCGAGCTCGGGCACCGACAGGCCCGATCGGCTGGCGCTTTGGATCGCCACCCGCATCATCATCCCCGGCCGAAGCAGCCGATCGGGATTGGGCAGGCGGGCTCGGACGGTGACCGCGCGGGTGTTGGGATCGATCACCGGGTCGATCGTCTGGATGATTCCGTGGAAAGGCCGGCCGGGATAGGCGGCCGATAGCGCCTCGATCGTCAGTCCCTCGCGGATCGCGGCCAGCATCGTCTCGGGAACGGTGAAATCGAGCTTGATCGTCGAAAGGTCGCTGACCGTCGCGATCTCCGTGCCCTGGCCGGCGATCGCTCCGACCGAGATGGTGCGAAGGGAAACCCAGCCGGAGAAGGGCGCGCGGATCACGCGGTCGCCGATCTGCGCCTGGATCGCCTGCTGCTGGGCCCGCGCCGCGGCGGCGGTGGCGACCCTCGTGTCATAATCGGAGCGGGTGGCGAAGCCGCGGCCCTTGAGCTGCTCGATCCGCTGGAGCTGCTGCTGCGCCTCGCGCGCCCGAGCATTGGCCTCGCTCAGCTCGGCGGTCTGCTCCGCCTGGCGAAGCACGGCGATCACCTGGCCCGAGCGGACGAAGGCGCCGTCGTCGAAGTTGAGGCGGACGATCCGCTCGGTGACCGGGGCGGAGAGAGTCACCTGCTCGTTGGCGCGGGCGGTGCCGACCGCCTCGATCCGATCGACGAAGGTCATCGTCGCCGCCGGCTCGGCCTTGACCAGCGGCGCCTGGCGGTCGCGCTCCTTGGCGCCGCCGCCGCTGCACGCCGCGGCGAGTGCGGCGAGGAGGAAAATGAAGACAGTGCGAGTCACGCTTGAACCTTCTTTGCGCCGCTCAATCACGAATTTTCGGCGGCTGTCGAGAGGGGGCTTGTATCAAAGTGTCTCAGCTTGCCCGCCTTTTCGCGCCGCGATCAGGAACTCGACATTGCCTTCCGGGCCGGTGATCGGGCTCGGCACCACGCCCTCGACCTCCCAGCCGCGCGATCGGAGCCAGTGCGCGACCTCGGCGCAGACCCGCTCGTGCACCGCGCCGTCGCGCACCACGCCGCCCTTGCCGATCTCGGCGCGCCCGGCCTCGAACTGCGGCTTGATCAGGGCGATCAGCCGCCCGTCCGGCCTGGCGAGATCGAGAGCGGTGTCGAGCACCTTGGCCAAGGCGATGAAGCTCGCGTCGCACACGATGATGTCGACCGGCTCGGGGACCGTCTCGGCCGTGAGATAGCGGGCGTTGGTCTGCTCGTGGACGCTGACTCGCGGGTCCTGCCTAAGCTTCCAGGCGAGCTGGTTGGTGCCGACATCGACCGCGAACACCTTCGCCGCGCCCTTGTGCAGAAGCACGTCGGTGAAGCCGCCGGTCGAGCTGCCGACGTCGAGCGCGGTCGCGCCGGAGACGTCCCAGCCGAAGTGATCGAGCGCATGAGCGAGCTTGATCCCCCCGCGCGAGACCCAGGGATGCTCCTTGCCGCGCACCTCCAGCGGCGCGTCGGCGGCAAGCGGCTGCCCGGCCTTCTCGATCTTGCGCTCGCCCGAATAGGCGAGCCCCGCGAGGATCAGCGCCTGCGCCTTCGCCCGGCTCTCCGCGAGGCCGCGGTCGACGAGCAATTGATCGGCGCGATGCTTGACCACGGCCGAGCCTATCCGCTTCCGGGCGAACTCGGCAAGCGTTGCCGCGGTCAGGCTTCGTCGGTCGAGAACTTACCATTGCTGCCCAGGAGGTAAGGCTTCACCGTCGCGGGCTGGACATTGTACGGCGGACGCCTCACGGCGCGCAGCCGCGTTTTCGCAATCTCGGCGAAAGTCACGGTATCGGAGGTGTTTCCGCCAAGCACGTGAAAGCTTGCCTGGCTCTCGCCGATGTAGAGGCCGACATGGCCCCCTTCCGGCCGGATGAACGTCAGCACGTCCCCCAGCATCGGCTGCCCGGCCTTGGTGCCGAAATGGCCCCAGTTGAGCGCCCACAAGGGCTTTTCAACGCCAGGCTTCCCCGCTCTCTTGGCGACGACGGCCATGAACAGGCCGCACCAGGCGACGGAATCTGCGGTGTAGACCGACTTCACGTCCGGGTCGCCAAGCTCTTTGACCCACGCCATGATGACGGGATTGTCTCCCGGACCCGGCTGTTCGTCCGTGTGATACAATTCCAGGGCCTTTTGGATCATTTTGGGAAGAGGATCGAGCTTATTCAGGAAGTTGTACTTGACGTCCTTACCTACGAAGTCGGTCATCGTTCCGCCCTTTCCCGAAGATGGAGAAACCACCGTAACAGAATTTATCGGCTGCGGGCAGGAATCCCAGTTCGCTCTACTATGCCCGGCGGGTTTGAGCAGCCAGCCGACGCCACCGTTGACTCCCGCGCCGCAGGGCGTGGCATAGTCGCGCGCCGTGGTTCGCTTTGACGTGGCGATAGCCGCCCCGGTCAATATTCCCCAATAGAAAAGGCGGCCCGGATCGCTCCGGGCCGCCCGATCTGTGTCGTCCAGAACGCCTTAGCGCTTCGAGAACTGGAAGCTGCGGCGGGCCTTGGCCTTGCCGTATTTCTTGCGCTCGACGACTCGCGGATCGCGGGTGAGGAAGCCCTCGCGCTTGACCGTCGTGCGCAGCGCCGGCTCGTAGCGGGTGAGGGCGGTCGAGATTCCGTGGCGGACCGCGCCGGCCTGGCCGGAAAGGCCGCCGCCCGAGACCGTGGCGACGACGTCGTACTGGCCCTTGCGGTCGGCGATGTCGAACACCTGGTTGATGACCAGGCGAAGCGTCGGACGGGCGAAATAGACCTCCTGGTCGCGGCCGTTGACGATGATCTTGCCGGTGCCGGGCTTAAGCCAGACCCGGGCGACCGCGTCCTTGCGGCGGCCGGTGGCATAGGCGCGGCCCTGCTTGTCGAGCTGCTGCTCGCGAAGCACCGCCTGGATCTGCGGGCCTTGGGTGAGGACTCCGTCCTTGTTCTCGTCCTCGGGCTTCTCGCGGCGGCCGCGGCCGTCACCGCGATCGTCGCGGCCTTCGCGGGCCGGAGCGGTCTCGGCGGCGGCCGGCGCCTCGGGAGCCTCGGCGGCCTCGACGGGCGCGGGGGCCTCGGCAGCCTCGGCGGCGGGAGCGTCGGCGGCTTCGGCCGCGGGGGCCTCGGCGGCGGGCGCCTCCGGCTCGGCCGTCAGCTTGGCGAGGTCGGACAGGGATTGACGATTGTCGGACATCAGGCACCCACCTTGTTCTTGCGGTTCATCGCCGCGACGTCGAGAGTTTCGGGGTTCTGGCCGCCGTGCGGATGCTCGGTGCCGTTGTAGAGATGAAGCGCGCGCATCTGGTCGCGCCCCAGCGGCCCGCGAGGGATCATCCGCTCGATCGCCTTTTCGAGCACGCGCTCGGGGAAGCGGCCCTCGAGCACCTTGCCGGCGGTGATCGACTTGATTCCGCCGGCATAGCCGGTGTGCTTGTAATAGATCTTGTCCTGCAGCTTCTTGCCGGTGAAGCGCACCTTGTCGGCGTTGACGATGACGACATGGTCGCCGCAATCGACGTGCGGGGTGAAGCTCGGCTTGTGCTTGCCGCGCAGGATGTTGGCGACGATCGAGGCGAGACGCCCCACGACCAGCCCGTCGGCATCGATCAGATGCCATTTCTTCTCCACCTCGCGCGGCTTGGCCGACTTGGTGGTCTTCATCAGCGCCTTCATGGGGCCAGACCTCTTTTGAAATGAGCAGCGCCGCTCGATGCGAGCGGCGCGGACGGCGGGCATTTGGCTAAGGAGGGGGCGAAAGTCAAGGAAAAGCGGGCGTTTCGTGAGAGGTATTATGTTACCCTATGCTTTCGATCACCCAATCGCGATAGTCGTCCGGCGCCTCGCCGACGGGCCAGACCACCGCGGCCGGCACGTCGTAGCTGTGAAGCGCGGCGAGGCGGGCGATCAGCGCTTGCGCCCCGTCGGCGGCGGTCTTGAAGATCGCCGCGACCTCTCCCGCCTCCTCGATCTTCCCCTCCCAGCGATAGATCGAATGGCAGGCGCCGAGAATGTTCACGCAGGCCGCCAGCCGCTCCTCGACCAGCGTCCGGCCGATCCGCTTCGCCTCCTCCTCGCTGGGGAAGGTTGCGTAGACGCTGACGATCGAGCCACGCGCGAGATCGCTCATGCCCGCGCCTCCCCGAGCCGGTGGGCGGTGACCAGGGTCATCGCCAGCAGCAGCACGGCCATCGCCTGGTGGCTCACCGCGATCTCGATCATCACTCCGGAAACGAGCGTCAGGATTCCGAGCATCACCTGCGCGGCGACGGCCAGAGCCAGCGCGGTCGATTCCCACGCAAGGCGCGCTTTCCAGCCCCTGATCGCCAGCGCGATCGCCAGGGCAGCGACGGCGAAGGCGAGCCAGCGGTGGACGAACTGGACGGTGATCGGGTTGTCGACGAAGTTGCGGATCGCCGGGCTCATCCACTCCGCGCCGGCCGGATAGAGCGCGCCGCCCATCGTCGGCCATGTGTTGAACGCGTAGCCGGCGTCGAGCCCGGCGACATAGGCGCCGAACATGAACTGGAGAAACAGGGCGCACAGCGTCCAGATTCCGAGCAAGGGGATCCGCGAGCGCGCCTTCAGGTCCAGGGCCACCCAGATCAGGCCGGCGAAGATCGCCAGCGCGGTGAGCAGGTGGACGGCGAGGCGGATGTGGCTCACATCGGGCCGGTCGACCAGGCCCGAGGCGACCATCCACCAGCCGATCGCCCCCTGCAGCGCTCCCAGAGCCAGGATGCCGCCCAGCTTCCACGCCGCACCCGGCGGGATTGCGCGCCTCCAGGCGAACCAGGCGAAGGGCAAGGCGAAGGCGAGCCCGATCAGCCGGCCGAGCAGCCGGTGGAGATATTCCCAGAAATAGATCGCCTTGAAATCGCCGAGGCTCATCCCGCGGTTCATCTGCTCATATTGCGGGCTGGCTTTGTAGCGGTCGAACTCGGCCTGCCACTGCGCGCCGTTCAGCGGCGGCACCGCCCCCGAAACCGGCTCCCAGCGGACCATCGACAGCCCGGATTCGGTGAGCCTGGTGATCCCGCCGACGACGACCATCGCGAAGACCAGAGCGGCGACGATCAGCAGCCAGGCGGCGATGGCGCGCGGCCGGGGAGCGGGCGTATCGGGGCGTGCCAACATGCGCCGGCCTATGGCCGAGCGCCCGGCCCTTGCCAACCGGAGGCACGCCGTCCTCATTCAGCCAACCCCGCTGCAACCAATTCGAAAATGTAATGTTGTAACGTGCGTCGCCTGGCCGTATAGGCGCGTCAAGGATTCGAAAACGCATGTTCGCAAGCCTCACCGCCAATGGAAGGATCGACCGGCTGGCCATCGGCCTGTCGGGCCTGTGCCTCGTCCACTGCGTCGGAACCGCGGTTCTGGTGATGATGCTCGCCTCGGCCGGCGGCCTGCTGGTCGATCCGCGAATCCACGAAATCGGCCTGGTCATGGCCATGGCCCTCGGCATGATCGGCCTCGGCGGCGGAGCGATGCGCCACGGCTTCCTTCTGCCGGTGGCGATCGGAAGCCTCGGCCTCGGCACGATGGCCGGTTCGCTGACCTTCCCCCACGGCCTCGAGGAGATCGTCATCTCGGTGATCGGAGTCCTCGTCCTCGCCCTCGGCCACGACCTCAATCGCCGCGCGGTGATCTGATTCAAAGACGCGCGGTGATCTGATTCAAAGAAGAGTCATCCCGGCGAAGCATGTCCTGAGCGCCTGCCTTGGCAGGCAGTCGAAGGGGCCGGGACCCATAAACACCGTGCTCGAAGGAGAGACGCACACCGCCGTGCCGTCCCTCGGCCGCTTCGGTTCATGGGCCCCGGCCTTCGCCGCGCGGTGATCTTATTTAAGGGAGTCATCCCGGCGAAGGCCGGGACCTATGAACACCGAGTTCGAGGAAGAGACGCAAGCCGCCGTGCCGTCCCTCGACCGCTTCGGTTCATGGGCCCCGGCCTGCGGGGTCCCCGCAAAGTAATACTTTGCGGGGTGCCCCTTCGCCGGGGTGACTCCTATGATGCAGGAAACTCAGGCTACGCCGCTTGTTCCACCCCCCCTCAGCGACTACATTCCTCCTCCATGGCCCACGTCCACCACAGCCACTCCGGCGCAGACCTGTCCAACGTCGCCCAGGAGACGATGGAGAAAGCCGGCGAGCAGTGGACGGCGATGCGCTCCGCGGTGTTCGAGGCGCTGGCGAGCTTCGACAAGCCGGCCAGCGCCTACGACATCGCCGAGAAGGTGTCCGGCGATCAGGGCCGCCGAGTCGCCGCCAACAGCGTCTACCGGATCCTCGATCTGTTCGTCGGCGCCAATCTCGCCCGGCGCGTGGAGAGCGTGAACGCCTATGTCGCCAACGACCACCCCGATTGCCTTCACGATTGCATCTTCCTGATCTGCGACAGTTGCGGCCAGGCCAAGCATATCGACGACGACCGCCTCTCCGGCGGCGTGCGCGACGCGGCCAGGGCGGCCGGCTTCAAGGCCCAGCGCCCGGTGATCGAGGTCCACGGCACCTGCGGGGAGTGCGAGGGGGAATAGGCCTTCGCAAGGCCGTATCGACACGCAATTTCCATCGTCATTCCCGCGAAAGCGGGAATCCAGCTTCTGTAGGGCCAGGCGGGAGGAGGAAAGCTGGACCCCCGCTTTGGCGGGGGTGACGGAAAGGGAACGCCCCATTTCCACACAGAGAGCCGGCGGCTGAACATCCATTAGACCTAGGGTCGAGGCGCCCCGCCCAGCGCCCCCAGCACGATCGGACGGTTCGGGTCGCCCCCTTCGAAGGCGACCATCACCACGTCCTTGAGCTTGTAGGCGGGCGCCTTGCTACCTCCCGCCCGCAACGTCTCGGCCCAGAGCGAGGCCTCCCCGGTCATCTCTGGGACGACGATCTTCACCCGCCCGCGGCCGGCCGGGTCATTCGTGTCGACGATCTGGGCGCGAACGAGGTCAACCATCTCGGGGCTCCATCATGATGCTCGGCCGCTGACCGACGCATAGCGCATACACGCTTCGGCAGCTTTCCCCCAATCGTCATGCCCCGTCTCACCCGGCCAGCCCCCGCGTTCGTGCATGACCGGTTAAAAATTCTCACGCGCCTCTTGCCGATATCAACCTTTATGGTTCATAATATCGAATGACCGAGAACCGATTCGCATCTGACGATGCATCCGCCTTCGAGGCGGCGGCCGATGAGCCCGCCTCTCCTCCCAACCGATCCGGCGCGGACGCCCGCGACGCGCTCGCTTTCGCGCCCGTCCCGCTCCGCTATCGAAGCGACGGCCTCACGCCCGCAAAGCAGCGCGAGTTCGTCGAGGCGCTGGCGGACACCGGCCTGATCCACGTGGCTGCGCAGCGGATCGGCGTGTCCCCCCAGGCGGTGAACCGCACCCGCCGCCGCGCCGACGCCCGCTCCTTCGATCTCGCCTGCGCCGCCGCCCAGCGCTTCGGCGCCCGCGGCCTCCACGCCACCGCCTACGAGCGGGCGATCGAGGGCACGATCAAGCGCCATTATTATCATGGCGAGCTGAAGAGCGAGGAGAGGGTCTTCGACAACCGCCTGCTCATCTACCTGCTGGGCAAGACCGAGCATCTGCTCGACGAGCCGCCGGAGGCCGCCGCCGTCGCGGCCAATTGGGAGCCTTGGGTCGAGGCGATGGAGCACGGCACGCCGCTGCCCGACATCCGCCCCGCCTGGCAGAAGGAGCAGGACGAAAGGATGGCCGAGGACGCCGCCGCCGAGGATGAGGAGGAGGACGAGACCGGCGACGACGACGTCTGGGAGGACGAGGACGGAGGCTTTTGGTGGACCCGCTTCCCGCCGCCCGAGGATTTCGACGGAGTCGAGGACGGGGTCGTCGGCGAGGAGGAGTATCGCCGCTCGCTGACCGAGGCCGAGGAAGCCGCGATGAAGGGGCGGAGCGAGGAGGACGCTCGCGAGCGAGCCGAAGAGATAATCGGCGCCTGCGCCCGGCGCGATAGCTATTTCGGCTTCGCCGGAGGCCTCGACACCTCGATGCTGGACGAGGACATTCTGGAAGCGACGCTGAAGGCGGAGCAAGGCGGTTTTTTCTTCGCCAGGGAAGCGGAAACTTCGGAAACTTCCGCGCCGGACGCGCCGAACCCGGAACCCGATTCAGGGTCGTTCCAGCATCCAGCCACGAGCCTCGCGGCGGTGGAGAGCCGGGCCCCGAAACGCGTTCAGGCTGAGGGGAGTGCGCGAGGCGCGGGCGGCGACGGAAATTGCTCAGCTTTCCCTCATGACTTCGATGGCGGCGGCGCTTATGTGGGCCGGCAAGAGGAACAGCCATGAGCGATAGCCCCGCAACCCCGCTGCTCGACCGGGTCGAGACTCCGGCCGATATCCGCAAGCTCGACAGGGAGCAGCTTCGCCAGCTCGCCGACGAGCTACGCGCGGAGACGATCTCGGCGGTGTCGGTGACGGGGGGCCATCTCGGCGCCGGGCTCGGCGTGGTCGAGCTGACGGTCGCGCTCCATTACGTGTTCGATACGCCGGCCGACCGGCTGGTCTGGGACGTCGGCCACCAATGCTATCCGCACAAGATCGTCACCGGCCGCCGCAATCGCATCCGCACCTTGCGCACGGGCGGCGGCCTGTCGGGATTCACCCGGCGAAGCGAGAGCGAATACGACCCGTTCGGCGCCGCGCACAGTTCGACCTCGATCTCGGCCGCCTTGGGCTTCGCCGTCGCCAACAAGCTCGCGGACAAGCCGGGCCGGGCGATCGCGGTGATCGGCGACGGCGCGATGTCCGCCGGCATGGCCTATGAGGCGATGAACAACGCCCAGGCCGCGGGCAACCGCCTGATCGTGATCCTCAACGACAACGATATGTCGATCGCTCCGCCGGTCGGCGGCCTCTCCCACTATCTCGCCCGGCTCGTCTCCTCGGGCAAATATCTGACTCTTCGCGGCCTGGCCCAGAAGTTCGCCCGGATGCTTCCGCAGCGCCTCCACGTCATGGCCCGGCGGATGGAGGAATATAGCCGCGGCATGTGGACCGGCGGCACGCTCTTCGAGGAGCTCGGCTTCTATTATGTCGGGCCGGTCGACGGCCACAATGTCGAGCGGCTGGTCAAGATCCTCGAGAACGTGCGCGACGCCGACGAAGGGCCGATGCTGGTCCACGTCGTGACCCAGAAGGGCAAGGGCTACGCGCCGGCCGAGGCGGCGGCCGACAAATATCACGGCGTGCAGAAGTTCGACGTCATCTCCGGCGAGCAGGCCAAGGCCGAGCCGGGCCCGCCATCCTATACCGGAATCTTCGCCAGGGCGCTGGTCGCCGAGGCGGAGCGCGACGAGACGATCGTCGCCATCACCGCGGCGATGCCGGCCGGCACCGGGCTCGACAGGTTCCAGGCGAAATTCCCCGATCGCACCTTCGACGTCGGAATCGCCGAGCAGCACGCCGTGACCTTCGCCGCCGGCCTCGCCGCGCAGGGGATGCGCCCGTTCTGCGCGATCTACTCGACCTTCCTCCAGCGCGCCTACGATCAGGTCGTCCACGACGTCGCCATCCAGAATCTGCCGGTGCGCTTCGCCATCGACCGCGCCGGCCTGGTCGGCGCCGACGGCGCGACCCATGCCGGAAGCTTCGACGTCACCTACCTCGCGACCCTGCCCAATTTCGTCGTCATGGCCGCCGCCGACGAGGCCGAGCTGGTCCACATGGTCCACACCATGGCGCTCCACGACAGCGGGCCGATCGCCGTTCGCTATCCGCGCGGCAACGGCACCGGAGTCGCTCTTCCCGAGGCGCCCGAGCGGCTCGAGATCGGCAAGGGCCGGATCGTCCGCGAGGGCAAGAAGGTCGCCATCCTCTCGCTCGGCACCCGGCTCGCCGAGGCGCTCAAGGCCGCCGACGCGCTCGACGGCAAGGGCCTCTCGACGACGGTCGCGGACCTTCGCTTCGCCAAGCCGCTGGACGAGACGCTGATCCGCCACCTCCTCGCCACCCACGAGGTCGCGGTCACCGTCGAGGAAGCCTCGATCGGCGGCCTCGGCGCCCACGTTTTGACCATGGCCAGCGATGCCGGCCTGATCGACGCCGGCCTCAAGCTGCGCACCATGCGCCTCCCCGACGCCTTCCAGGACCACGACAAGCCCGAAAAGCAATATGCCGAAGCCGGCCTGGACGCCGACGCGATCGTCGAAACGGTCCTGAAAGCCCTGCGCCACAACAGCGCGGGGATGATCGAGGGGGCGCGGGCCTAAGGTGAGCGATGGCCTGGCCCGGCTTTCGGAGCGCGAACGCCAGGTTCTTCGGCTCCTGTCTCAGGGGCACGACGCGAAGAGCGCAGCGCGAAGCCTCGACGTCTCGGTCCATGCCGTGAACGAGCGGCTGCGCGAAGCACGGCGCAAGCTCGGCGTTACCAGCAGCCGGGAGGCCGCCCGCCTATTCGCGGCTGCCGGGCACGACCTCCCCAAATATTCTGTAGCCAAGAAAATGGAGGTTGGCAGCGAAGACGCCTGCGGCGTTGATGGAGTCGGGCCTGATCGAGAGGCCGCGAGCGGAAGCCGCTCGTTCTCTCCATGGAGCTTGGGGGCTTTTATGATCCTGCTCTTCGTTGCGGCCATAGGAGGCTGGACCATGATTGATGGTGAAGGGGCGACCTCGCATTCGCTGCCGGCCTCGCCGAGAGTGACTGCGACCTCGCCCGCGCAGGGCGCCGCCATAGCGCCGGGGCCGTTCGAGCTCTCGGTGACGTTCGACCGGCCGATGCAGGCTGGCAGCTATTCCTTCGTGCAGGTAGCGCCCGAGAGCTATCCGGACTGCGGCTCCTCGCGCCCCGCTCAGTCACGCGACGGTCGCACCTTCACCCTCCGCTGTGCCGCCGTTTCGGGCCGCTCCTACGAGGTCTGGCTGAACAGTCCTCCCTATATGAATTTCAAGAGTGTCGAGGGTGTGCCCGCCGGGCCTTACCAATTGCGGTTCCGGGCGGGGCGTCGATAGCCGTGACAGGGTCAACTTTGCCCGTCGAGACAGTCGGCAATTTGCTTGCGAACTGCCGCGAGCAGGTCCCCGCCCACGTCCAGCTCTTCGCTACGGACGCCCTAGTTTCGGTCCGAGAGTGCGTGAGAAAACAGAGATCAAGGTGTCTTCCCAGCCTCCCTGATGATAGTCAAACGCGTAGCGGGGGATTTTCTCCAGGTCGTCGGCGTCCAGATCGATTTCCCCAGTGGCGGTGTTCACCTTCTCCTGGAGGCTCACCAGGAGCTTTTGCCATCCCCCGTCCGACCTGGTCGAGGGGTCCTGCTGAAAAAGACGGGCGGTCTCAGCCGAGTTCAATGTGACTAGCATATCCACTCCCAAAAAGATGCGGCGACCCCGTTGTACTTTTCGCGAATCTGCGTACCGTGGGAAGCCCGCAGTGAAAGGGCACGCCATGGACTGGGAAGATCGTATCGCCAACTATGCCACAGAGACCGGTTTTCCCAAGTGCTTGTTCGTAGGCCCGGAGGGGCGCGTTGTCGGCACGTGGATCATGGGCAATGACTACCGGGTCAAATCCACTTATTATGGCGGCTACCCGGCCGGCTATCTGAAGCGGGTCAAGGCTCTTTTTCCCGATAAAAAGCGGGTGCTCCACCTGTTCAGCGGAATGGTCGACACATCCGTCTTTCCCGGCGACACGGTGGACATCAACCGGGAGCTCAAGCCCACCTACGTCGATGACGCGCAGACCCTTACCCGCGTGCCGCTGGAGGAATACGATCTGGTGCTCGCCGACCCGCCTTACAGCATCGAGGACGCGAACCATTACCAAACCACGATGATCAAGCGCAACGTGGTCATGCGAGCGCTTCAGCGCCTCCCGACGGGCGCTCACGTCGTATGGCTCGACCAAGTGCTTCCGATGTATCGAAAAGACGCCTTCGAGCAGGAGGCGACGATCGGCATGTGGAAATCGACCAATCACCGCTTCCGCGGGATCACCATCTTTCGGCGGCGCGATGCGCAGATGTCGAGAATCGTCGCTTCGGCTGCCCGGAAGAGGGAGCGTGTCGTCGCAATGAGCGATGTCTCCGTTCACCACGGATCAACCCCGTTCGGCTAGAGTCCTTAGCTTATGCGTACCCTTTTCCTTGCCGCTCCCCTCGCCCTGCTGCTCCAGGGCTGCCTCGCCCGGACGGCGATCGACGTGGTGACCCTGCCGGTGAAGGTCGCCGGCGCCGGGGTCGACGCGCTGACCACCAGCCAGGCCGAGGCCGACCAGCGCCGCGGCCGCGAGATCCGCGAGGCCGAGGAGCGCGAGGGGCGGATCGCCCGGCGCTGCGAGCGCCACCCGGACCGCGCCGAATGCCGCGGGCGGACGGCCCGCACGGGCGAGGCGCCGCAAGGCCGATAACCCCCTCCCCCGGCAAACAAAATCTTAAGGCGCGTGCGCTATGTGCGTCGCGCATGCCAGGCAGCCGAAGGTACCGAGATTCCGCACTGAGCGAGGCCGGGGAGACTCTCTCCTTTGCCGGGCTTTTCGTGCGCGACTTCCGCTCTCTGGAAGACGACGAGATGGGGGCCGCGCGCGAGCGAGTCCGGGCCCTCGACCAGGTTCCGTTCTTCGTGCTTCTCGCGCATCTCGTCGCCGCCGCGGCCATCGTGTACGATCTCGGAAGCGGAATTCCGCCGCTGGTCGCGGTGCCGCTGTGCCAGATGATCGGGCTCGACCTCTTCGCCTGGCTATGGTTCCGCAAGCGCAAGGTTTCGAGCCTCGTCCCCCACGTCGCGACCCGCGGGGCGGCGGCCTATGTGATCCTCGCCAACCTCCTTTGGGGCGCGGTCGCCTGGGCGGCCCCGGGCGCGGCGAGCGACCCGCTCGTCCTCGACATCGCGCTGGTCGGCGGGATCATCGCGCTCCCGGTAGCCTTCCTGACCTTTCCCGGCCTCACTTTGCTCGGCTGCCTCGGCTGCGGCCTCAAGATCTTCCTTCTGTCGCGCGATCCTCAGGCAGGAGTCGTGGCCGCGTCGCTTTCGGTCTGTCTCATCTGGCTGAGCCTCAAGCGCACCTGCGACCAGGCCGCCCTGCTGAAGCGGCGGATGGAGGTTCACTGGAACGCCCGGCGGGCGGCGCGCTTCATCGAGGAGTTCGAGCAATCGGGCCGCGGCTGGTTCTGGGAAACGTCCGGCCGCGGCGCGCTCTCCTACGTCTCGGAGCATCTCGCCGCCCACTTCAAGACCAGCGCCGACGACCTCATCGGCCGGCCCTTCACCGAGCTGATCGGCACCGACGACCGCGCCGATACCGACGCGTCGGAGCGGACCCTGGGCTTTCACCTTTCGGCGAGGCTGCCCTTCACCGACATCACCGTGCCGGCCAATACCAGCGCGGAAATCTGGTGGTCGCTGTCGGGCACGCCGAGCTTCGACGAGCACGGCCGATTCCTCGGCTTTCGCGGCATCGGCACCGACCTTACTCAGCAGCGCCGATCCGAGGACGAGATCAACCGGCTCGCCAAATACGATTCGCTGACCGGCCTGCCCAACCGCGCGCTGATGCGCCGGACGCTCGACGAGGCGCTGCAGAACCAGAAGCCGACCACCGCCGGCGGCTGCGCCCTGTTCCTGATCGACCTCGACCGGTTCAAGAACGTCAACGACACGCTCGGCCACCCGATCGGCGACGCCTTGCTCAAGCAGGTTGCCCAGCGCCTCACCAACGTGATTGGCGAGAAGGGGCAGATCGGCCGGCTCGGCGGCGACGAGTTCGAGGCCGTGCTTCCGACTTTGAGCGACGCGAGCAGCCTCGCGGCCCTGGCCGAGCGGCTGATCCAGCAGGTGTCGATGCCCTATTCGATTGAGGGACATAACATCTCGATCGGCGCCTCGGTCGGGATCGCCATCGCCCCGGCCGAGGGCTGCTGCGCCGACGCCCTGATCCGCAACGCCGACCTCGCGCTCTATTCGGCCAAGGCCGCCGGGCGCGGCACCTTCTGCTTCTTCGCGCCCGAGATGCACAGCGAGGCGCAGGACCGGCAGATCCTGGAGAACGACCTCAGGAAGGCGATCGGTCGCGGCGAGCTCCAGCTCGTCTACCAGCCGGTGGTCAACGCGCAGACCGAGGCGCTTTCCGGCTTCGAGGCCTTGGTCCGCTGGCACCATGCCTCGCGCGGCGTGATCAGCCCGTCGCTGTTCATCCCGCTCGCCGAGGAAAGCGGCCTAATCCCGCAGATCGGCGAATGGGTGCTTCGCACCGCCTGCACCGAGGCGAGCAAGTGGCCCGAGCATATCCGGATCGCGGTCAACCTCTCGCCGATCCAGTTCGTCGATCCGAACCTGCCGGCGATCGTGATGAGCGCTCTGGCCAATTCGCAGATCCAGCCGCGCCAGCTGGAGCTGGAGATCACCGAGGGCGTGTTCCTGGTCGAAAGCGAATCGACCGACGATATGTTCGCCAAGCTGAAGCAGCTCGGCGTTCGCCTCGCTCTCGACGATTTCGGCACCGGCTATTCCAGCCTCGGCTATCTCAAGAAGGCGCCGTTCGACAAGATCAAGATCGACCAGAGCTTCGTCCGCGGCGCCGCCAAGCAGGGCAGCCGCAACGCCGCCATCATCCGCGCCATCGTCACCCTCGCCGAGAGCCTCGGAATGGACACGACCGCCGAGGGCGCCGAGACCCACGACGAACTGACCCTGATACGCGAGCTCGGCTGCAGCCACATCCAGGGCTATATCTTCGGCCGGCCGATGCATTGCGACGAGGCCGGCAAGCTCGCCGCCCAGAACGAGGCGGTGACCGCCGATGGCTTCCAGTTCAATCGCCCGCCCCGCCAGGGCCTGCTCAAGGTCGCCAGCCTGCAGTGGAACGGGATGAACATCGGCGTCCGCGTGCGCAACATCTCGACCGGCGGCGCCCTGCTCGAGGGCGACCGCGTGCTGCCGCCGGGCTCGCAGGTCCAGCTCGATCTGCCTGGCTGCGGAAGCCTCGGCGCGGAGGTGCGCTGGGCCGAGGGCAAGCGGATGGGCATCCAGTTCGAGCAAGAGTTCGACCTTCGTCGCCTCGCGCCCGGCAAAGAGCGTACCTTCGGCGCCCGCCTCTCGGGCCAAGGCTATACCAACCTCAAATATGCCGACGGCGCCGCCGACAAGAAGGCGCTGAGCGCGAGCGACCTGCGCTACCGCTAGAGCGAGTCCACTGCGTGGATCGCTCTAGCTTTCCCGATCGCGATTTCCGAGCCGCCGGCTGTCCCAACCGGCTCGAAATCGCTCGATGCTTGCCGTCCGCGCGGCCCTTGCCTAGATGAAGGACGAAGCGGGTGTAGCTCAATGGCAGAGCAGAAGCTTCCCAAGCTTACGACGAGGGTTCGATTCCCTTCACCCGCTCCAGCGCGCTTCTCCAACCCAGCACCGTCATTGCGAGCCCCGTAGGGGCGCGGCAATCCAGTGCGGTCTGGATTGCTTCGCTACGCTCGCAATGACGAATGCCTAGCGCCGCCTGAGTAGGGATTCGACCGTCCGGCTGGCCTTGCGCTCCTTGTCCTTGCCGACGCCCGCTTCCTTCTCCAGCGCGCCGCGAATCTCCTCGAGCTGCTTTTCCGACAGATGCTCGATGCCGATGAACTCACTGCGCGCCCTGGTCACCGCGCGAAGCAGCTCATCGAGCTTGGCCTGCATCGCCGCGGCGTCGCGGTTGGTGCTGTTCTGGATGAGGAAGACCATCAGGAAGGTGACGATGGTCGTGCCGGTGTTGATCACCAGCTGCCAGGTGTCGGAGAAGGCGAAGAGCGGGCCCGTGACACCCCAGACCAGGATCGTCAGGACCGCCAGCACGAAGGCCAAAGGCTGGCCGGAGAGGAAGGAGATCTTGCTGGAGAACCAGGTGAAAGCGCGGTCCATGGAAATACCTTAATCTGTGTTATCGTCGCCCTAAACGACTTCGGCGACGACTTTTCTCCCCCCGGCCTCGAGCCGCCCTTGCAGATCTTCCCGGCAGGCGGCGATCAGCGCCGCCTCCACGCCCCGGATGACGAAATTGGCGCCGACCTGCCCCTCGCGGAAAAAGGGGTAGGAGCCGATCTGGCAACCGGGATGGGCGGCTTCGGTCTCGCGAAGCACGTCGGCCACCTCGCTCTCCGGCGCCCAGCAACCCACCGTCACCGAAAGCAGCGGCTTGCCGCCCTCAAGCCGGCCCGACAGCGCCTCCAGCATCAGCCCGGCGATATAGGGCACGCCCGCGAGGATGAAGATATTGCCGAGCCGGATTCCGGGCGCTCCGGACATCGGATTTTCGATCAGTTCGGCGCCTTGCGGCACGCGCGCCATGCGCAGCCGCGCCTCGGTGATCCCGCCGCGGCTTTCGTAATAGGCTTCGAGCGTCTCCCGCGCCTTGGGATGGACGATCACGTCGACTCCGAGCGCGGCGGCGATCGCGTCGACGGTGATGTCGTCGTGAGTCGGGCCGATGCCGCCGGTGGTGAAGACGTAATCATAAGCGGCGCGAAGCGCGTTCAGCGCATCGCCGATCCGCCCCATCTCGTCGCCGACGACTCGCACCTCGGCGAGCCTGATCCCCTGAAGGTTCAGCCACTGGGCGACCTGGGCGACGTTCCTGTCCTGGGTGCGGCCCGACAGGATCTCGTCGCCGATCACGAGAAGCGCCGCCGTCCAGATCCGCTCGGAAGTCATGACCAACCTCTAGCGGGTGGGTGCAAATTTACCACTCGCGGATTATATAGGCGGCATGGACACCCACCTTCTCGACACCGAATCCGCCGTCGTCGGCCGCCACGGAGCGATCAAGCTGCACGGTCCCGACGGCTTCGCGGGGATGCGCGCCGCGGGACAGCTGGCGGCATCGATCCTCGACGCGCTTGTCCCCCACGTCGTTCCCGGAGTCACCACCCAGGAGCTGGACGACATCGTCCACCGGATGACGATCGAAGCCGGCGCGGTTCCCGCGACTCTGGGCTATCGCGGCTACACCAAGAGCTGCTGCACCTCGATCAACCATGTCGTGTGCCACGGCATTCCCGGGGACCGGGCGCTGAAGGACGGGGACATCGTCAATATCGACGTGACCCCGATCCTCGACGGCTGGCACGGGGACACCAGCAGGATGTACCTGGTCGGCGACGTCGGCATCAAGGCGCGCAAGCTGGTCCAGGCCACCTACGAATGCCTGATGCTCGGAATCGCGCAGGCCAGGCCCGGCAACCGGCTCGGGGACATCGGCCACGCCATCCAGACCCACGCCGAGGCGCAGCGTTATTCGGTCGTGCGCGACTTTTGCGGCCATGGCCTCGGGCGAGTCTTCCACGACGCTCCGGAGGTGGTCCACGCCGGCCGCCCCGGCACCGGGCCCGAGCTTCGGCCGGGCATGTTCTTCACCATCGAGCCGATGATCAACATCGGCAAGTCCGCCTCCAAGATCCTCGACGACGGCTGGACCGCGGTCACCCGCGATCGAAGCCTTTCCGCCCAGTTCGAGCATTCGATCGGGATCACCGAGGACGGCTGCGAGATCTTCACCAGGAGCCCGGCCGGGCTCGATTCCCCGCCCTACGCCTGAGGCCCCGCGCCTTTCGCGACGCGGCGCCAAGCTCTCGCCGAGGCCTTGGGTGGGGTGAAGGTCCAACGCCGCAGGTGGCCGGTCCTTCGATACGCGTCTTCTCTTCGCCGGGCTCAGCCGCTACTCAGGATGAGCGGAATAAATAGCCCACAGCCACTCTAAAGCGCGGCGGCCACCGCCTCGGCCAGGTCGAGCGGGCCGTAGGGCTTGGAGATGACCTTGAACTCGCCCGCCGCGCCCTTGAGCAGGTCTTCGCTGTAGCCGGTGGCGAGCAGCACCGGCAGCCCGGCATGTTCGGCGCGGACCCGGCGGGCGAGCTCGATCCCGTTGGTGCCCGGCATGACGATGTCCGAGAAGACCAGATCGGCGCGGTTGCCGCCGAGCCAGTCGAGCGCCTCTTCGGCCGAACCGACGCTGGCGACCTCGTAGCCGAGATCGGCGAGCACCCCTTCGGCGAAATTGCGCACCAGATCGTTGTCCTCGACCAGAAGGATCGCCTTGCCGTGAATCCCGGCGGCGAGGGCGCGCTCCGGCTCGGCGGCGCCGGCGGCCTTTTCGGTGCTCGGCAGATAGACCCGGACCGTCGTCCCCCGGCCCGGCGCCGATTCGATCTCCGCCCTTCCCCCCGTCTGGGCCGCGAAACCGTGGATCTGGCTGAGGCCGAGTCCCGTGCCCTTGCCGACCGACTTGGTGGTGAAGAAAGGCTCGAAGGCGCGGTCGAGCACCTCCTGCTCCATCCCCTCCCCGGTATCGGTGACCGCCACGCAGACCTCGCCGGCCTTCTCGCAATTGGCGGTCGAAAGCGTGATCGTTCCGCCTTCAGGCATCGCGTCGCGGGCATTGATCGCAGCGTTGAGCAAGGCGGATTCGAGCTGCGCCGGATCGGCCTCCACCCGCCACAGGTCGCGCGCGAGATCGAGCTTCACCTCGATATGGCTGCCGAGCATCCGGCCGAGCACCTCGGCCAGCGCGTCGAGCCGGACGTTGAGGTCGATCACTTCGGGCTTGAGCGCCTGGCGGCGGCCGAAAGCGAGCAAATGGCCGGTGAGGGACGCCGCCCGATCGGAGGTCTCGACGATCGCCTCGAGATATCGCTCCCGCTTTTGCGGATCGAGATCGGGGCGCTTCAGCATTTCCGCGGACCCGCGGATGACGGTGATGAGATTGTTGAAATCGTGGGCGATGCCGCCGGTCAGCTCGCCCAGCGCCTGGAGCTTCTGCGACTGGAACAAGGCGGCGCGCGCCTCCTCCAGCTCCTCCTGGGCGCGCTTCTTCTCGGTGATGTCGCGGGTGATCTTGGCGAAGCCGGTGAGCTTGCCGTCGCCGTCGAAGATCGGATCGATGACCACGTGCGCCCAGAAGCGCGTGCCGTCCTTGCGCACGCGCCAGGCCTCGTTCTCGTATTTTCCCTCCCTCAGCGCCGTTTCGAGCGCGCGCTGCGGCATGCCGTCGGCGCGGTCCTCCTCGGTATAGAAGCGGGAGAAATGCTGGCCGACGATCTCCTTCTCGCTATAGCCCTTGATCGCCGCCGCACCGGTGTTCCAGTTCGACACGCGCCCGTCGGGATCGAGCATGTAGAGCGCATAATCGCGCACGCCCTGGACGAGCATTCGAAAGCGCTGCTCGCTCTCGAACAGGGCGCGCTGCGCGTCGAGCCGGTCGGTGACGTCGCGGGTGATCTTGGCGAAGCCGAGCAGCGCGCCGTCCTCCGCCCGGATCGGATCGACCACCACCTGGGCCCAGAAGCGAGTGCCGTCCTTGCGCACGCGCCAGCCTTCGGATTCGAAGCGGCCTTCCTCGGCGGCGGTGCGCAAAATGTGCCCGGGCAGACCGTTGGCGCGGTCCTCCTCGGTGAAGAACTGGGAGAAATGCTTGCCGATGACCTCGGCCGCCTCATAGCCCTTGAAGCGTCGCGCACCCGGATTCCAGGTCGCGATGTGGCCGGTCGGCTCGAGCATGTAGATCGCGTAATCGCTGACCGCGTTGATCAGCAGCTGGAAACGCGGATCGGCGACGTGCTGGTCAAAGCCTGGGCTCTCGGCCATTCAATATTCCGTCCTGCGCCGACAGTGCAGCCGGACGCGAATACAAAGCCACCCCGCGACGGCTCCTAGCGCGTTGAGATCGTGCGTCAACAAAGGCGCGGCCCGGCGCGGCTCGATTTGGGAGGGATCGGCGCTTGCTTGGGTCCGTACTGAACGAGAAAGTCCGGCTGCAGCTGCAAATCCAGGGAGTCATCCCGGCGAAAGCCGGGATCCATGAACCGAAGCGATCGAGGACTGGCGGCGGCGATCTCGCTTCACCTCGAATACCGTGTTCATGGGTCCCGGCTTCCGCCGGGATGACTCTGGTAATCGAACGAAAAACAACCCAGCCTGATTGATTCCGGACCCTAGCGGACGTCGCTGGTCTGGACCCGGCGGTAAGGCACGAAATCGCCGAGGAAGAGGATACCCGAATAAGCGTGCGATCCCTGCTCGATCAGGTCGACCGTGTCGGTGTTGCACAGCTGGGACGTGTAGAGCCGAGTCACCAGCATGTCCCACCGGTCGAGCGAGTCGGCGCCCGAATCGGGCCGGTTCACATAGAGGATGCTTCCGGCGTCATAGATCACCGCCGTTCCGGGAATGATCGTGCTGCCCCGGACCCGGTGCATGTCGATGCAGTGGACCGGCTCGCCCGCCACGCGGCCGTGGAGCGCACGCTCCAGCTCCGCCTCGCGGTCCGGCGCCGCCGCGGGCGCGGAGGCGGACAAAGCGGCAAGGCTCGCTGCAAGCAGGATCGACATCTTGCGCATGGCGCGGCTCCTCATATCTCTCGTTCGAATTGGCTCCTGCGGAGCCATTTACCGGCGCACCGATGAACGAGGCCTGACGCCTCTTTTTTATTGCGCGCGGAGACGCGGAGACCGCACAGAAGAAGGGATTGGAGATTCGCGTGAAGAAGATCGAGGCGATCATCAAGCCGTTCAAGCTCGACGAGGTGAAGGAGGCGCTTCACGAGGTCGGAGTGTCGGGGATCACGGTGATCGAGGCTAAAGGGTTCGGCCGCCAGAAGGGCCATACCGAACTCTATCGCGGCGCCGAATATGTCGTCGACTTCCTGCCCAAGGTGAAGCTGGAGGTGGTGGTCGAGGACGGGCTCGCCGAGCGCGTGGTGGAGGCGATCGCCGGCGCCGCGCATACCGGGCGCATCGGCGACGGCAAGATCTTCGTCTCGGCGATCGAGGAAGCGGTGCGGATACGCACGGGCGAGCGGGGGAGCGACGCGATCTAGTGTTTTCGCCGCCCCCGCGAAAGCGGGGGGTCCAGCTTGGGCACAGCCTTGGAGATGAAGAAGCTGGATTCCCGCTTTCGCGGGAATGACGAGTGTGGGTAAGCAAAAGCCATGGAAGACCCCCGCCTCGCCTCAATGTCCCCGGCCGAGCTGAAGGCGGCGATGCGCACGCTCGGCTACGAGACCCAGGCCGACATCGCCAACGCGATCGGGGTCAGCCGCTCGACCGTCAGCCTGTGGCTCGACGGCAAGGTCGGCGTGCCGCGGCCCGTGGCGATGCTTCTTCGGATGCTCGTCGCCGCCCGCCGCCGCCCCTACTGAGCTGTTGAATTATTCACCCGCCGAGTCGGGCGCTGGACGATGACGGCGCGCCGTCGGATGGAAGGCGCCATCACCAGGCATCCATCCGGGGGGCAGACGACATGGCGAACGACGCGGGCAAGATCCTCAAGAGCATCAAGGATGGCGAGATCGAGTGGGTCGACCTCCGCTTCACCGATCCCAAGGGCAAGTGGCAGCATCTCACCATGTGCGCGGGCGTGCTCGGCGAGGACGAGCTGACCGACGGGCTGATGTTCGACGGCTCCTCGATCGCCGGCTGGAAGGCGATCAACGAGAGCGACATGGTGCTCAAGCCCGATCTCGACGCCTGGTACGTCGATCCGTTCAGCGCGACCCCGATGGGCATCCTCTTCTGCGACATCGTCGACCCCGGCACCGGCGAGCTCTACGCCCGCGATCCGCGCTCGACCGCCAAGCGCGCCGAGGCCTATTTGAAGGCGACCGGAATCGGCGACGAAATCTATGTCGGCCCCGAGGCCGAATTCTTCATGTTCGACGACGTCCGCTTCGAGGACGGCTACGCCGCCTCCGGCTTCTCGCTCGACGATATCGAGCTGCCGACCAACACCAACACCAAATATGAGAGCGGCAATCTCGGCCACCGGCCACGCGCCAAGGGCGGCTATTTCCCGGTCGCGCCGGTCGATTCGGCGCAGGACATCCGCGCCGAGATGGTTTCGACGATGCTCGAAATGGGGCTGCCGATGGACAAGCACCACCACGAGGTCGGCGCCGCGCAGCATGAGCTCGGCCTCACCTACGGTTCGCTGGTGACCACCGCCGACCGGATGCAGGTCTACAAATATGTCGTTCACATGGTCGCCCAGGCCTATGGCAAGTCGGCGACCTTCATGCCCAAGCCGATCAAGACCGACAACGGCTCCGGAATGCACACCCACATGTCGATCTGGAAGGGCGGCAAGCCGCTCTTCGCCGGCAACGGCTATGCGGGCCTTAGCGAGACCTGCCTCTATTTCATCGGCGGCGTGATACGCCACGCGCGGGCCTTGAACGCGATCACCAACCCGACCACCAACAGCTACAAGCGCCTCGTCCCGGGCTACGAGGCGCCGGTGCTGCTCGCTTATTCGAGCCGCAATCGCTCCGCCTCGTGCCGAATCCCCTATGGCACCGGCGAAAAAGCCAAGCGCGTCGAGTTCCGCTTCCCCGATCCGCTCGCCAATCCCTATCTGGCCTATGCGGCGCTGCTGATGGCCGGGCTCGACGGAATCCAGAACCGTATCCACCCGGGCGATCCGATCGACAAGAACCTCTACGATCTACCGCCGGCCGAGCTCGAAACGGTGCCGACCGTCTGCGGATCGCTTCGCGAGGCGCTGATCGCGCTCGATTCCGACCGCTCGTTCCTGACCAAAGGCGACGTGTTCAGCGACGACCAGATCGATTCCTACATCGAATTGAAGTGGGAGGAGCAGATGCGCTGGGAGACGACTCCGAGCGCGGTCGAATACGACATGTATTATTCGAGCTAATGAACAGATCTCCACCGCTCATCCTGAGGAGCCCCTTCGACTGCCTGCCAGGGCAGGCGCTCAGGGTAAACTTGCGAGCTTGTCGAAACGGCGTCTCGAAGGACGGTCCTTCGAGGCGGGCCTTCGCGGGCCCCATGAAAGTATTACTTTCATGGGAACCCTCCCAGGCTCAGTCCCTCCTCAGGATGAGCGGTAGCCATAGTCCGAGCCGCCCCGGACCCTCCCAAGGAACATCGCGCCAACTCCTTGGTTTAACTGGCTGACAGCGATCGAGGGCGTCCCTTTTCGGTTCCCGGGGCGCCTCCTCGGATCATCGTCCGCCGGCTTCACCAGCTTCCGCGAGGCCGTACGGGCCAGGCTCGTCAAGAGCCGAACGTGGCCGCCCGGCCCTCCCTGACCGGGCGGCCATCGGCGTTTGGGAGCGCCCGCGTCAGTCCTCCGCGATCAGGCTGTGCCGCCTGGTGTCGCGCATCGTCACGTAGACGATCAGCGACAGGCCGATCATCGCCGTTACATACCAGTAGAACAGGCTCTCGACGTGGCGGTTTTTGAGCCACAAGGCGACCGTCTCCGCGGTGCCCCCGAAGATCGTGTTGGCCAGCGCATAAGGAAGCGCGACTCCGAGCGCTCGGATGTGCGCGGGGAAGAGCTCGGCCTTCACCACCGCGTTGATCGACGTGTAGCCGGTGACGATGACCAGCGCCGCCATGACCAAAGCGAAGGCCGCGTAAGGATCGCGCACGTGCGCCAGAGTGCCGAAGATCGGCACGGTGAAGAGCACCCCGAGCACGCCGAACGCGGCCATGACCGGCTTGCGTCCGATCCGGTCCGACAGCGCGCCGCCGAGCGGCTGGAGGCACATGAAGACGAAGAGGGCGGCGGTCGAGATACGGTTGGCCGTCTCGCGGTCGAAGCCCGACGTGTTGACCAGGAATTTGGGCAGATAGATGGTGTAGGCGTAGAAAGCGAGCGTTCCGCCGGCGGTCAGCGCCATCACCAGCGAAGCCTCCCTGGGATGCTCGCGGATCAGCCGCCAGCCGCCCGATTTGGGAGCGCCGGCCGCCTTGGCGTTCTTGAAGCTTTCGGTCTCGGTCAGGCGGCGGCGGATGTAGAAGACGACGAAGGCCAGCACCGCGCCGATCGCGAACGGAATCCGCCAGCCCCAGCCCTCCAGCGCCTCCTCCGTCATGGCGAATTGCAGGACGAGCAGCACCGCCGAGGCGATCAGCTGGCCCGAGATCAGGGTGACGTACTGGAAGCTGGAGAAGAAGCCGCGCCGGCGCTCGCCCGCCACTTCGCTGAGATAGGTCGCGCTCGATCCATATTCGCCGCCGAGGCTGAGGCCCTGCGCCATCCGCGCGAAGACCAGCAAAGCCGGCGCCCAAGCCCCAATCTGCGCGTAGCCTGGCGTCAACGCGATCATCAGCGAGCCGAGGCACATCAGGGAGACGCTGAGCGTCAGCCCGGCCTTGCGGCCCTTATGGTCCGAGTAGACGCCCATGATCCACGCGCCGACCGGGCGCATGACGAAGCCGACCGCGAACACCAGGGCCGCGCTCAGCAGCTCGGTCGTGCGGTTGCCGCTCGGAAAGAAGGAGGGCGCGAAATAGAGGGTGAAGGCCGAATAGACGTACCAATCGTACCACTCGACGAGATTGCCCGCCGAGCCGCCGATTATGTTGCGGATGCGATGCTCCTGGCTCACGCGCCCTCCCCTCAATAATCCCGCGAGACGCGGACGTTGACGCTTTCGCGGCCGATCGTCGAGATCGAGGAGAGGATCGAGAGCCAGCGGGTGATCTGGTACTCGACCGTGGTCGCCGAATAGCCGCGGCCGTCGGTGATCACCTCCACATAAACCCGGCGGCCGAGATATTTGCCGGCGGCGACCTGGGTGCCGATCCCCTGGGTCACGTCGGCGGGGAGGATGCGCAGGCGATCGAGGCCGATTCCGCGGCGCAGGGCGTTGATCGGGTCGAGCCCGCCGCGGGGATCGTTGAGGCTGGCCACCGCCGAGGCGAGCTGCACGGCCTCGGGCGCCGAGAGATTGGTGATCGAGGTGCCGAACAGGATTCGCGAGAGCAATTCGTCCTGCGGCAAAGCCGGAGTCGAGGTGAAGGCGATTTCGGGGCGCTGGCTTCGGCCGGTGACCCGGATCTGGGCGGAAAGGCCGCGCACGCGCGCCTCGGCGGCGATGTCGAGCTGCGGGTTGACCGGGGATTCGCCCTGGAAGCGGATGTTGCCCCGGATCAGATCGAAGCGGCGGCCGGCGAAATCGTAGGTGCCGTGCAAAAGGGTGGCGTCGCCGGTGATTCGCGGCTCGGTCACCGTGCCCGCCACCTGAAGCTCGGCCCGCCATTCGCTGTTCATGCCGAGGCCGGTGACATTCATTCGGTTTGGCGCGACGACTCCGAGCGCGAGACGCCAGGGCGCGACGTGGCGGACGGTGGGCGCGAGGTCCGCGGCCGCGCCGCCGACCTCGCGCACGTTGAGGCGGGCGATTTGGGCGGTCGAGGTGGCGCTGCCGAGGCGGAACCGGCCCGAAGTGACCCGGACGTCTCCGCCGATCGAACCGCCGGCGCCATCGGAGCGTATGGCGAGATCGCCGGTGACCGCGGCCTGGATGTCGTCGCGGTCGAGCAACCGGGCGTTCTCGGCACGGACGTCGAAGTTCATGCCGACGCCCTGCACGACCGCGAAATCGAGCGCTCCGGAGCCGGACACGGCTCCGCCGCCCGCGGTGCGGCCGCTGAAGCTGGTGATGCGCAGCTGCGAGCCGCCGAACTGCCCCGACATTGCGAGATTGTCGATGACCATGCCGGTCACCGCGCTTTCGAGGCGCGCACCGGTGGTGCGCACCGAGCCGTTGATGACCGGAACCGCGAGCGTCCCCCCCATGTTGGCGGCGATCGCGGCCGGGCCGGAAAGGTCGATCAGCTCGATCCCGGTCAGCCGCCAGAGCGTGTCGGCCGGTCCATTGTAGCGGAGCTGCGCCCGCATCGGCGCGTAGCTGAGGCGGGTGAGCAGGTCGCCCGAATTGCCGACCGACGCGATCCGGGCCTGGAGGCGGCCGATCGTTCGGCCCTCGCTGACCGCCACGGCCCGCAGCGCGGCTTGGCCGCTGTCGAGACGCGCGTTGAGGCCGAGATCGACGGGGCGCGAGGTCAGCACCAGGCCGGCGCGGGTCAGGCCGCGAACGCGAAGGTCCGCCGCGCCGGACGGCGGCGCATCGGGCGAGGCCGAGCGGTAGCGGACGCTCCCCGAGGCGATGCCCCCGAGGCCGAGATCGGGCCAGGCGATGTCGAGCACGGAGAGCGGCATCGCCTGGAGCTGGGCGTCGATCTCGGTGCGCAGGCCGAACAGGCCGGCGAGGCTTGCGCTGCCCCCGGCGAAGCGGAATTGGGTCGGCGCGAGCCGCCAGCCCTCCTCGCTCGCGGTCAGCATGGCCGGCGTGACGAGCTCGAGCGGGCGCCGGTCGAGCGTTCCGGAGCCGCTGACGCGGAATCGTCCCGGGGCGATGTCGGCGAGCGCGTCGAATGAGAAATCGCGGCCGCGCGAGCCGGCGATTCGGATTCGCGCTTGGCCGGTGCCGCCGCGCAGACTCGCCTGGGCGTCGAGGCTGGCGATCGACAGCGGCCCCCGGCTGACACCGCGCGCGACGATCCGTCCCTCGACCGAGGTTCCGCCGGGATCGAGCAGAACGACTCCCCGGATCGTGCCCCGCCGGATGACGACCGGCGGCGGGCCGACGAAGGCCGCGTCGTTGGCAGTGAGGTCAACGGCGATCCGCTGATTGCCGCCAACCGGATTGAACAGCAGGGTGCCTTCCAGCCCGCCGCCCGCGACCGCGAGCCGCCCGGTGAAGCCGTCGGCGTCGGAGCGCAGAGCGCCACTCGCATGCGTGCCGGAAACGTTGAGCGCCGCGACCTGGACGATCGCCGGCTGGCCCGGCGGGAGCAGGATCGAGCCCGCGCCGTTGAACGGACCGAGCGTCGATCCGCCCTCCGCGCGCCAGGCGAAGCCCGACGGATTGGGCTCGAGATTGAGCAGGACGTTGGCGAGGCCGAGCGAATCGACCGGCCGCTCAAGCCGGATGGCGAGGCGCGGCCGCTCGATCCGGCCGTCTAGCCCGAGCCGGAGCGGGCCGTAATCGGCATGGCGCCCCGCCCCCTCGAACTGGAACGTGCCGTCGATCCGCCGGATTCCGCTTCCCGTCAGCGTCAGCTTGGGGGCGACCAGGCGCAGGTTGGTGAAGCGGATGATCCGGTCGGGGCCGCGCGTCAGCTGGGTCTCCAGCCGCGGCAGGCCGCCCGCCACCCACCCCAGAAAGCGGTTGTCGAGCCGCCGGACCCAGGCCCGCGCCGTCCCCGTGACCAGGGTCCCGCGGCCGCCGGGCCCGGGCACCGCGCGAAGCTCGGACAGAACGTCGACCACACCGAAGCCGGGGATGACGTAGGTCCGCATTCCGCCGACCATCGTCACCGCATAGACGCCGCTGCGCAGGTCCACCGACAGGCTGAGCAGGCCGCGCAGCTTGTCCGAGCTGAGCATGAGATTGTCGCCGCTCAGGCGAGAAGCGGTGACGTCGAGGATGCCTTGAACCCGTAGGTTGGCCAGGATCCCGCCGGCGACTTCGCCGACGCCGGTGACTCGCCGAGCGGTGGCCAGGATCGGCACGCGGACCGGCGGACGAGACAGGCTGCCGCGCCCTTCGAGGCGGATGTCATCGAATCCGGTCTCATCGAAGGCGATGTGCGGGCTGGTCAAGCGATAGACGAAGCGCGCGCTGCCGAACGCGCCGTCCAGCATGGCCGCCACGCGGACCTGGCGCCCGGTCATATTGGTGAAGAGCGCCGGAGGCCGAAGGAGTTGGGCGGCGACCTGGACGTTCTCGTAGCGGCCGCGCCTGAGATCGACGAGGCCGCGCGCTTCAAGCCGAAGCGCGGGCGACAGCAACGATAGGCGGCCGTCGAACCGTCGGTCGGCGAAACGGCCGCTACCGCCGACGAGCACGCGCGGGGCGGTGAGCCGCTGCAGCTTGCCCGTCAGGAAGGGTGCGGGCGCTGCCCAGCCGCGCAGGCTGAAGCGGCCAGTTTCCATCCTGAGCTGAATCTCCGAGGTCCGGCGGCCCGAAACGTCGAGCTGGGCCGAGCCTAGCCAGCGGCCCCAAGTGCCGTCGCCGTCGAGGACGAGCCGGACGGGCCGCGCGGTCCCGAGCATCGCGCCGAGCACCGAGTTCGCCGGAGCGTCGATCCGCGCGTCGAGATCGAAGCGGTTGCGATCCGGCTCGGCGTCGAGCCGGACAAGGATCCGGTCGCCGCCGTCGCGCAACGCCGAATCGAGGGCGATCAGAGCGCGGCCGCTGCGGATCTCAGCCTCGCCATGGAGGCTGCCCGAGCGCTCGCGCCCGGTCACCGCGCGGCCGATGCGCAGCTGGCGGACGTCGAGCCTGCCGACATGGACGTCGTAGCTGGGCAGGATCGGCCTGGGCTCGCGCGAGGGGACGAGCTGAGGCAGGCGGTGGAGGATGACGAGGTTCGATTCCAGCCGGTGGATGCGCAGGCTGTTCCAGAAAAAATCGATCGGCCGCCAATCCATCTCGATCTCGGGGGATTCCGCGAACAGGCCGTCAGGATCGTAGAGCCGCACGTCGCGCAGCCGGGTTTCGCTCCAGATCGAGCCGTCGATGCGGCCGATGCGCACGCGCAGGCCCGAGGCGGGAGTCATGGCCGCGATCCGGTCGACGATCAGGCGGTGGCCGGGGCCGGTGTCGAGCAAGGCGAGCATCGCCGCGAACAAAGCGGTGAGGCCGAGCAGGAAACCGGTGACGAACTTGGCCAGCGCCGAGAGCCAACGCCGCCAGCGCGGCCGGCGGACCGGCTCGGGCGCCGCTTCGGTTTCCTCGATGGCGATCTCGCTCATCGTCAGAAGGCTTGGCCGAGCGAGACGTAGACCGCCAGCCGGGGATCGCCGCTACGCGGGTTAATGGGGGTGCCGACGTCGACCCGGATCGGCCCGAAGCGCGTGTGGTAGCGCACCCCGAGTCCGGCGCCGAATTGCAGGTCGCCGAGGCCCGGGAGCGAGGAATCTGCGATGTTGCCGGCGTCCACGAAGGGCACGATCCCGAAATTGCCGAACCTGATCCTGGCTTCGAGCGCGAATTCGAGCAGGCTTCGCCCGCCGATCGGATCGTCGAACACCGGATCGTGCGGCCCAAGCGCCTGGAAGGTGTAACCCCGCACCGAGCCTCCACCGCCGGCATAATAGCGCCGCGAGGGCGCGATGCGGTCGCGGCTGGCGCCGAAGATGGTGCCGAGGCGGGTCCGGCCAGCGATGGTCACGGTGCTCGTCGCCGGCAGGTAGAAGCTGCCGTCGAGCTGGCCTCGGGCGTAGAAGAAGCCGCCGTTCTGGAGCGAGGCCTCGGGCGAGAGGCGGGCGGAAAGGCGGAAGCCGCTGGTGGGATCGAGCAGGTCGTTCGATCCGTCATAGCCGAGATAGGCCGGAAGCGCACCGATGAAGAAGGTCCGCCGCCGCGTCGTGCCGGTGGCGAGATCGACGTCGCGCTCGTCCGACGCGGTGAGCTCGGCGCCGAGCGACCAGGTCCACGCCTTCTGCCAGACGATGTTGGTCTGCCGCTCGATTCCGCCGACGAGAGTGAAGGTGCGGGCGTCATAGGCGGGCCGATCGAGATGGCCGGCGGCGACCGCGGCGTTCAGCACCTGGTCGCGGCGCATGAAGTTGCTGCGCCTGAGGACCGCCGAGAGGAGTTGCTCGCGGGTGCCGGCGATGCCCCGGAAGGTCACCGCGCCTTCGGGCGGGAGAAGGTTGCGGTGCTGCCAGGAGAGTTCGAAGCGCATCCCCTCGCCGGTGCCGTAGCCGGCCTCTCCCGCGATCGTCCGCATCGGCGCCGGCTCCAGCGCGACCGCGACGTCGACGAGGTCGCTATTCTCGCGGGCGACGGGGCGGATCGCGACCGAGGAGACGAGGCCGGTGGCGACCAGAGCCTGGCGAAGATCGTCGATCCGGTCGGCACGCCACGGATCGCCCTCGCGGAAGCGGGCGATCGTTTCGAGATGGTCGGCGCTGAATAAGGGCCGCCCTTCGACGAGGATGTCGCCGAAGCGCCGAGCGCCGGCGGGCTGGACCGGCAGCACGAGCGTCGCGCTGCGCGTGTCGTGATCGACGACGACATCAGGTTCGCCGACCTCGGCGAAGGCGTAGCCGCGCCGGCCGAGCTCGGCGCGAAGCGCGGCCTGGGCGTCGAGCACGGTCTGGGCGTCGACCGGGTCCTCGGGATCGACCGCGAAGCTCTGGCGCAGGGGCTCCGAGTCGGCGCCCAGCGCCGAATCGAGGCCGGGCAGCTCGACCCGGGCGAAATGATAGAGGGGGCCGGGCTGGGCAGTGAGGGTGACGGCGAAATCGCCGCCGTTCGGCGCGGCGACGTCGGTGGTCACCAGCGCGTCGTAATAGCCGTAGGAGCGAAGCAGCTCGCCGAGCATCCCGGCGTCGGCCCGCGCGCGGCGGTCGATCTGTGCCGCGTTGGCCGGATCGCCGCGATATTCCTCCAGCGTCGAAAGCGCGCGGAAGCGCTCCAGCAAGGCCGGCGTCTGCGCCTCGCTCAACCCCTCGATCACGTAGGAATAGCCGCGCGCGGCTGCGGCGTCGGCGACGTTGGCGGCGGCGTCCGGCCGGTCGGCGATCGCCTGGTCCGGCGCACGCTCCATGTCCGGCCAGTCGATTCCGAGATCGGGCCATTCCTCCATCGGCGCCGACGGGTCGAGCGGGGGCGGCTCCGGCGGCGGATCGGCCGGCTGGGCGCGGGCGGCGCTGGCACAGATGATGAGGGCAAGAGCGGCCGCGAGGGCCGCCGCACGCCGCCCCGCAACGACTTGCAACATGTTGAAGAGGCTAGCTGGCCGGGCGGGGCCGCGCCAGAGCGTTGTTAGGGGCGCGCCCTCAGTGGACCGTAGCGTCGGCCCGGTCGAACGAGGAGAGGAGCGCGATCATCCGCTCGATCTCGCGCCAGCGGCAGAAATGGACGACGTTGCCGAGATCGCGGCTGCGGTCGGCCCGCGCCGCCGCCTCGCTGGCCGCGAAAGCGCCGAAGCGGGCGATCAGATCGGCCGCGTCGGCGGCGGCCGACGCGTCGGACAGGTAAACGGGGGTCTCCAACGCTTTCCTCGTTTCTTCTTTTTCGTTGTTCGGTTTCCTAACATCGGATGCTTTCGAAAAGGGCCAACGGCCATCGTCAACGCCGCGTAAACCAGGATGCTGGCGCATGGCGGCCGGGGCTGGCATTGGAGGGCCATGAAGCCCAGGAGACGATTCACCCGCGCCGGCGGCTGCCTGCTCGCGCTTTCGCTGATCGGCGGCGTCATCGTCGGCGCCTGGGCGCACGAATCGAGCATCGGCTTCCTGGGCGGACTCGGCGTCGGGCTGGCGCTGCTGCTGGCGGTGTGGCTGATCGACCGGCGGGGGTAAGGCCACACGCAAGAGTCATCCCGGCGAAGGCCGGGACCTATGAACACGGAGTCTTGGGTGCGCGTTGCGGCGGCGGAGCTGTACTCCAGCGCTTCGGTTCATGGATCCCGGCCTTCGCCGGGATGACTCCGCGGGGTGTCGCCCCTACCCGATCCGCCTTCCCGCCCAGACCACCCGGCCGACGATCTCCACCGCCGAGGGGTCGCAATGCGGCCAGGTCGGGTAGGCGGGATTGTCGCTGCCGATGCTGAGCGTGCGCGCCACCGGATTGACCGCGAGGCGCTTGACCACCAGCGCGCCTTCGATCCGGAGCACGTAGACTCCGTCGCGCAGGCGATCGGCGCAGTCGCCGCGGTCGACGAGGATGTCGTCGCCGTTGACCAGGGTCGGCATCATCGAATCGCCGTCGACGCGGATGATCGAAAGCTGGTCGGGACCGCTGCGGGCGATCCGCCGAAGCCAGGCCGGATCGAAGGCGATGTGCGATTCCGCCCGCTCGGCCCCGTCGAACGCGCCCGCGCCGGCCGCAGCGCCGACGTCGAGCCGGGGGACGGGACGCAGATGGCCCCCGCTGTGCCCCGAGGGCCCGCCGAGCCGCGCCTCGTCGACTCCGAAATAGCGCGCCAGAAGCCGCCGGTCGCGCTCCGCCAGCCGGCGCGGGCTGCCGCGCTTGATATACTGCTGGACGTAGGCCGGGTTGCGGCCGAGCAGGCGCGACAGGCCCGAATAATCTTCGGCGCGCTCCTCGATCAGGCCGGCCAGCGCGGCCCTCGCCTCTTCGTCCGTCATTGAATTTCCATAGCTGTAAGATTTTTCCTAGACAAGTAGGAAATATCCGCTCATTGTGAACATATAGGGAATGCGATTCGGAGCGTGCATCATGAGCCTTCAACGGAGGATCGAGCAATATTTGAAACGGACCGGGACTACACCCTCCTTCCTCGGCCGAATGGCGCTCAACGATTCGAACTTCGTGTTCGATCTGAGGAAAGGACGGAAAGCCGGTGAAACCACCGTCCGTAAGGTCCATCGCTGGCTGGACCGCCAGGGTGCGCGGAGATGAGCGCGGCGGCCGAAGCCTTGCTGCGCGCCTTGTGCCCGCAAGCCACCGCCGGGCGGGCGACCAGCCGCCCCTGGGCGAGCGCCGACATGTGGGGCGAGCGCCATCGGTTCGAGCTCACGCTGTCGGAACAGGCGGCGGATTCGCTGCTCGACGGCCTTGGCGAAAGGCAATTCGCTCTGAACGACCACATCGTCGCGGACATCGCGCTGGTCGCGCGGGAGCGGACTTCGGGAGAGGTGCGAGTCGTGATCGACGCGCTTACGATAGCGCCGGATTAGTCGCGCGCGGCGAAGCGCTGGAGGCTTTCTATGGCGTTCTGGAGACGGTCGTCCGCTTCGTGGCGGACCTCCTCGGCGGCCGTGGCGGGCGCCGGGGCGGGCTCGGGGGCCGGTTCAGGCCGGGCGCGGCGCGCCAGGCCCTGCTCGAGGCGGGCCATCAACGCGTCGAGGCTCGCGGACTGCGTATCCGCCGATGGCGGCGCTGCCGCCTGGGGCGATGGCTGGGGCAGCGGCACGGCTTCTGCACGCGGCTCCGATACATGGCTGGGCACATATTCGTCCCGGTATTCGGGTTCCGGCTCCGGCTCCGGCTCCAGATCGCCGAGCAGGAGAGGCGGCGGCTCGAACGCGGGCTGGGGCACCGGCTCCGGTTCCCAGCCCGGCGGGGCCGGCGCTTCCGGCCAGGGCGAGGCGATCGGCGGCTGGGGCGGAGCCGGCTCGCCGAGGTCGCGAATGGCGGATATGGGACGGCGCGCGGGGGCGTCGGGATGGAAGTCGCGGCGGCGCAGGCGGGGCGCCTCCTCGGGCTCCTCAATCTCCTGCGGCTGGTAGCGGGGCTCAAGGCGGGGCTCCGGCCTGGGGCGGCGCGCTTCGAAGCCGGTCCTGTCGAGCAGCCTCAAAAGAAAGAGCACGATGCCGAACGCGGCCACGGCGCCGATCAGGCTGACTCCGAGGCGCGCCTTGAGGCCGAGCGGCGGCGCCGCCGCGCTGAGCAGGCTCGGCAGCCCGCTGGCCTCGACCAGCCGGGCCATGAGGTCGCCGGGCATGGCGAAGGCGGCGAAGGCGACGGCGACCGCGGCGAGCGCCGCGACCGGCAGATCGAGCGCGCTTCGCCCGAAGCCTGGGGTGAAAGTCTGGAAGGGCCGCGAAGCCATCTATGAAGCCTTGCCGGTAAGCCGTTGGTAGACAGGCGCATAACGGGAAATGTTTGACGACCAGTTACGCTCGCGCTCGACGAAGGCACGCGCGGCATTGCGGCGCTCGTCCCAGTCGCCGCGCCGCTCGAACAGATCGGCGAGAGCGGCGGCCAGCGCCTCCGGATCGCCGGGCGGAAACAGGGTGCCGGTGACTCCGTCCTCGATCAGCTCGCGGTGGCCGCCGACGTTGGAGGCGACGACCAGCTTGCGCTGGGCCATCGCCTCCAGCGGCTTGAGCGGCGTGACCAGCTCGGTGAGGCGCATCGCCTTGCGCGGATAAGCGAGGACGTCGATCAGCGCGTAATAACGCTCGACCTGGTCGTGCGGGACGCGGCCGACGAAGTGGATGCGCTCCGCCGCCGGCGAATTCGCGGCCTGCGCCCTCAGCGCCGCCTCCATCGGGCCGCCGCCGACGAGGAGCAGATGGGCCTTGGGCCGGCGTTCGATCAGGCGCGGCATCGCCGCGATCAGATCGTCGAGCCCCTCATAATCGTAGAAGGAGCCGATGAAGCCGACCGTCTCGGCGCCCTCGAGCCCGAGGCTGCCAGCGAAGGCGGCGTCGGCGCCGAGAGGCGCGCCGAACAGCTCCATATCGACGCCGTTGGGCGAGACGAGGATCTTGTCGGGGGAAATGCCGCGCCGGATCAGGTCCTGCCGAAGGCCTTCGCAAATCACCGCCACCGCGTCGGCGCGGCGGGCTGCCCAGGTTTCGAGCAGGCGGGTGAGCCTGTAGCGGGCCGATCCCTCCCGGCCCGTGCCGTTGCCGACCGCTGCATCCTCCCAGAAGGCGCGGATCTCGTAGACGAGCGGAACGCCGCGCCGCCGCGAGACGGGCAGCGCGGCCAAGGCCGTGAGCACCGGCGAATGGGCGTGAAGCTGGTCGGGCTTCCACTCCGCCACCAACCGGTCCAGCCGCTCCGACAGGGCCCTGATCTCGCGATACTCGCCGAGCGGCGCGGGCGCCGGATCTGGCCTTCCGGTGCGGTAGAAGGTGATTCCGTCCACGATCTCGCCGTCGGGGCCCTCCGCCGAATGGCGCGGCCCGGTGAGGCAGGCGACCTCCCACCCCCGCGCAAGCTGCGCCTTGACGATCGCCCGGGTGCGAAAGGTGTAGCCGCTCTGCAGCGGCAGCGAATGATCGAGGATGTGCAGGATGCGCATGAAGCGCCCTTTGCCAGAGCAAGTTTAATGGGCCGTCAACCGCGATTGGATAAGAGGAGGCCGATGACCCGGCTCAAGCTCGCCTTCCTCCCAGCGCTGATCCTCACGGTCCCTCTGGCCGCGCAGGATCGCGGCCGGGCGTTCACGGTCGTCGAGACCGGCCAGGGCTTCGGCACGCTCGCCGACGCGATCGCGGCGATAGCCGGCGGCGAGGGCACGATCCGGATCGCCCCGGGCCGCTATCGCCAGTGCGCGGTGCAGGAGGAGGGACGGATCGCCTTCGTCGCGGAAACGCCCGAGACGGCGATCTTCGACGGGGCGATGTGCGAGGGCAAGGCGGCCCTCGTCCTTCGCGGGCAGGCGGCGCGAGTCGACGGGCTCGTGTTCACCCATATGCGCGTCGACGACGGCAACGGCGCCGGAATCCGGATCGAGCGAGGCGACCTCCAGGTCGCCCGGACCCGGTTCGTCGACGGCCAGTGCGGAATCCTTTCCGCCGCCGACCCGAACGGCAGGATCTGGATCGACGGCTCGACCTTCAGCGGGCTCGGCAAGCATCCTGACGGGCACGGCGCCCATTCGGTCTATATCGGGCATTACGGGGCCGTGCGGGTCACCAACTCCCGCTTCGAGCGGGGCACCGGCGGCCACTACGTCAAGAGCCGAGCCCTTCGCGCCGAGATCGTCGGCAACAGCTTCGACGACAGCGCGGGGCGGGACACAAATTACATGATCGACCTGCCCGAGGGCTCGGTCGGACGGATCGCGGGGAACGTCTTCGTCCAGGGGCTGGGCAAGGAGAATTACGGCACCCTGATCGCCGTCCACGCCGAGGAAGGCGACCATCCGAGCGCCGGCCTCGTCATCGAGGACAATGTGGCGTCGGTGGCGCCGGGATTTCCGTGGACCACGGTGTTCGTCGGCGACTGGAGCGGCGAGGCTTTGGTGGTTCGGAACAACCGGCTTGGGCCGCGGATCACCGCGTTCGAGCGGCGGTAGGAGGGAATTCGTCGGTCCGCATGCGGTTCCCCGGCGAAGGCCGGGGTCCAGGCCCGGCGCTCGCCGGGGGTCAACGCGATAACCGAGCGAAAGCCTTCGGCTCCTGGACCCCGGCCTTCGCCGGGGAACGATTTAGGATGACGAAATGGAAAGTCGCTCCGCCAGATATTCGAGATTGGCGATCCGGCGCATCATGCCGCTGTCGGTGATTCGCTCCGGGCGGAAGAAGCGGCGCATGACCGGATAATCGAGGTCGACGACCCGCCCCATATAGTCTGGCGAAAGCAGACCGCCATGTTCGTCGGCGACTGGGCCCATTCGGCGGCGCACGGCGTAGCTGCGCTGCCTTAGCGCCACCGGGCGCGCCCGCGTCGACCATTCGGCGAAGCGGTGCTTCAAATCCGGCGGGCCCGCGAAATCGTGGCCGTAGGCAGACGGCAGCCGGGCCAGCGCCGGATCGATCGCGTTCAGGAGCATCGCCTCGAACCGGCCGGCATTCTTGAGATCGAGCGGCAGCCTCATCGCCTCGGCGACAACGTTCTGGTCGAGGAAGGGCATCAGATAGGCGCCGCAGCGCGCCTCGATGCTGATCTCGCGGCCGAACAAAGCGCGGCAGCGGATTCGCGGATAGATCTGCTCGACCAGCGGCCGCGGCAAAGGCGAGCGGTCCCCTTCCCTGCCGAGCGCCGCCAGCATCTTGTCCTCGATCGCGCGCAGGAAAACGCGCTCGTCGAACAGCCCGCTTACATCCCCCTTCGCGTAGCGGGCATAGAAGGTCCGCGCGACGGCGGCGGCGCTGAACCGTCGGTCGGGGAGATAGAAGAAGTTGCGAAAGATTTCGCCGCAGCCGCCGGAGACCGAGAGCGCGCCGCCTTGGTGGCGGGCCGCGCGCGCGTGAGCGTTGGCGCCATTTTCGAACAGCTCGCCATAATTTGGCAGCCCGTCGTAGAGTTCGAAATTGCGGGCGACCAGCTCGGAAAATTGATCGGGCTCGGGCGCGGCCCAGGCTTCCTTGTCGAGCCAATCGAGCGCGAAGCCCTCGGCAGCGGCGATCTCGCGGGCGATGCGGACATCTTCGCTGTCCGGCCCCCCGTAGACGTAGATGTTCGGCGACGCGCCTGCCGCCCGGAGGGCCGCCAGCACCAGCCGGGAATCGAGACCGCCCGAGAGCGGGCAGTAGATCTTGTTTCCGAACTGGCTGACATGGGCCGAGACCACCGCCATCAGCCGATCGCGATGCGCCGCGATCCGATCCTCGAGCGGCATCGGCTCGGCGTCCGGCAGCGGCTTCTCGACCGTCTCCACAGCAGCGCCATGCGTCCGCAACGTCACGATCCGATCAGGGCCCAGCGTCTTCAGCTCCGCGAACACGGTGTCGTCGCCGATCGGCACGACATTGAAGGCGAATTCGTAGACGCCCTGGGGGTCAAAGCTGAGCCTCGGCAGCGCGCGGGCGGCGCTGAGCAGCGACGTGGAAAACAGCCGCATCTGCGGATCGTGGAACAGCTGGAACGCGCCGAAATAATCGGTGAACAGCCGGGTCCGACCGGAGCGGTGGACGAGCGCGACGAACTGGCCGCCAGTGCGGCTCCAGTCGGGGGAGTCCATCGCCAGTAGCGCCTCCAGCGCCTCGGCGCCCATCTTGCCGTCGCAGGTGAAGGTCCCGGCCACGGCGGCGAAATCCTCGCCCTTCGCGAGGAAGGTTTCCGGTCCGCCCGACTCGTAAGGCGCGTGGAGAACTCGCCAGCCGTCGAACGCGCGCTCGGTGCCGGCGCCGAAGCCGTGCCGCGCGAATTGCGCGCGCGCGCCGGCCATGGCGGCGTCCGCGAAGGCGGGATCGCGCGCGTGCACGAGGAAGAGGCCGGCCATGAAGTCGCACTAGCCGATCAGGCTTAACGGCGCGTCAACCGCGCGGCGCTACAAGGCGGCATCAACGGCGCGGCGAAAGGACGGCCCAGGTGATCGACAATTTCGCGCTCGGCCTGACCCACGGCCTGATGCTGCTCGCCGCCTGGCGCTTGCTGTCGCGCGGCGACCTCGACGAGGACGGCGCGCCCCGGACGGCGCGAAAAGGCTGGTTCCGCAAGGATGCGTGATCTCGCCTTCGTCGCCTTCCTCGCGGGCTTGCTGACGCTCGGCCTCAAGCGGCCGTTCCTGTTCACGCTCGCCTATATCTATGTCGACACGGTCTCGCCCCAGCGCCTCTCCTATTTCCTGCTGAACTCGATTCCCCTGTCGATGATCGTCGCATTGCTGGCGATGGGCGGCTGGGCGATCGGCGACAGGAAGGACAATCTCGCCTTCACCGGCCGCCAGGCGCTGATGCTCGTTCTGCTCGTCTATTGCGGAGTGACCACCCTCCACGCCGACTTCCCGACCGACGCGCTGGAGAAGTGGGACTTCGCGTGGAAGGCGGTCGCCTTCGCCTTGTTCCTGCCGCTGACGCTGCGCTCGCGGCTTCGGATCGAAGCGGTGCTCCTGTTCCTCATCCTCTCGGTCGGCTCGATCGCGATCGTCGGGGGGATCAAGACGATGCTGGCGGGGGGCGGCTACGGCGTGCTCAACCTGATGGTCGACAACAATAGCGGGCTCTATGAGAGCAGCACGATCTCGACCGTGGCGATCGGGATCATCCCGATCATCCTGTGGTTCACCAAGTTCGGGACGATCTTCCCGCCGGACTGGCGCGTGAAGCTGTTCGCGGCCGGGCTGATCTTCTCCTGCCTGCTGATCCCGATCGGGACCGAGGCGCGCACGGGGCTGGTCTGCATCGGCGTGCTCGGAATCCTGCTGCTTCGCAACGTCAAAAGGCGGATCCTCTACATGACCGGCGCGGCCTTGCTCGCTCTGGCCTCCGTCCCCTTCCTCCCCGCCTCCTTCACCCAGCGGATGGACACGATCCAGAACATCCAGGCCGATCAATCGGCGGGCACCAGGCTCGCCGTCTGGGCGTGGACCTGGGATTATGCCAAGGCGCACCCCTTCGGCGGCGGCTTCGGCGCGTACCGGTCGAACCATATCCAGGTGCAGACGGTCGCGACGCAAAGCGCCGGCGACGTTCAGGTCGTCACCGCGCAGACCGAGGCGGACGAGGCGCGCGCCTATCACAGCTCCTATTTCGAGATGCTCGGCGAGCAGGGCTTTGCGGGCCTTTTCCTCTATCTGCTGATCCAGGGGATCGGCCTCGCTCGGATGGAGATCGTGCGGCGCCGCTACCGCAAGGCGGAAGGCGAGGAAGCCTGGATCTCGCCGCTGGCCATGGCGCTCCAGCATTGCCAGCTCATCTACCTGATCGGCTCGCTCTTCGTCGGAATCGCCTTCCAGTCGTTCGGCTGGCTGATCCTCGCCATCCAGATCGGCTTCGACCTGCATTGCACCCGGCGCGAACGGCGCGCGCGCAAGGCCGCCATGCTCCCCGCCACGACCCTGACGGCCTTAATTTTCCCGCCGCGATAACCACTTCTCAATCCGCCCGGCTTATCGAGAGACGCAGGGCCTCTAGCTCAACAGCCAGAGCAGACCGCAGATTACGGTCAGGTGCAGGTAAGAATCCCGCGGGGCCCACCAGCCTACGCTAAAGCTTCGGCTGGCAAGCCGGTGCTTTAGCGTAGGCTGCCCGCCGTAGCCTTGGCGAAGGAGGGCTACGGTTCGAGGGGAACCTTAGCCCACTCGCCGGCCTTTAGGCGTCATGGCCGGCGCGCTTTGCTATGTCGATGACCAGACGCCGGGCATCAGCCGACGGCGGCGCGGCCGCTATTGGCAATATTTCGACGCCGACGGAAAGCGGATCACCGACCGCGACGAGATCGACCGGCTGAACGCGGTCGGCCTGCCCCCCGCCTATCGCGACGCCTGGTACTGCCCCAAGGCCGACGGCCACATCCAGGCGATCGGCTATGACGACCGCGGCCGCAAGCAATATCGCTACCACCCAGGCTTCCGCGATCGGCAGGAGGCGGCGAAGTTCGACCGCTGCCTCGATTTCGGCAAGGTCCTGCCGAAGCTCAGGAAACGGGTCGATGCGGACCTTCGCAAGCGCAATCTCAGCCGCGATACGGTGATCGCCGCGATCGTGCGCCTGCTCGACACGGGCCGGATCCGGGTCGGCAACGAGGTCTATGCGGAGGCGAACAAGAGCTACGGCGCGACCACCCTGCGCAACCGCCACGCGAAGGTGCTCGGGCGGACGGTGAAGATGCGGTTCAAGGCCAAAAGCGGGATCGAGCGGGAGCTCAGCATCACCGATTCGCGCCTCAGCCGGATCGTCAAGAAATGCCAGGATCTGCCCGGCCAGCACCTGTTCCAATATGTCGACGAGCGAGGCGAAGCGCGCCCGGTCAGCTCGACCGACGTCAACGACTATATCCGCGAGGCGACCGGCGAGGATTTCACCGCCAAGCATTTCCGCACCTGGAGCGCCAGCGTGATCGCCTTCGAGCAGATCTGCGGAGCGGGAGAGGCGGGAGTCGGTCTCAAGGCGATGCTCGAGCCGGTGGCGGAGACGTTGGGGAATACGCCCGCGATCAGCCGCAAATCCTATGTCCACCCGGCGGTGATCGAAGCCGTGACCGGCGCGCCGCGCAAGCGGCTGGGCTTGCAATGTCCGCGCGCCACGAAATATCTGTCGAGCGCCGAGCGCGGCCTGATCGCGTTCCTCGCCAAAGCCGCCCGAAGGAAAGGCCGAACCTCCAGATCATGATCCGAACCCAATCGCTTTCCACCCAGGCCCAATTGCTGTGGGCCGACATGATCGCCTGGCTGACCGGCCATAGCCTCCAGATCCTGCTCGGAACCGCCGCCGCGACCCTTATCGTCCTCCTCCTGCTGGGGGTGAAGTGGCTCGGCATGCGCATCTGCCGCACCGACGAAGAGCTGGTAAGCTGGCGAACGGTGATCGGGCGAGTCCTCGCCGGCACGCGCCTGTGGTTCATGATCGCGCTCGCGGCCCGGCTGGTGGCCGGCTACGCACAGGCGCCCGAGGCGGTGGCCGAGACGATCGGGGTGATCTTCGTCGTGGCGATGACTCTGCAGGTCGCTTTGTGGGCGCGCGAGCTCGTGCTCGGAGTGATCGAGCATCGCGCCGGCGGGGTCGAGGAAAGCAGCGGACTGGGCAGCGCGGTCGGACTGATCCGCGTGCTCATATCGGTGGCGATCTTCATCATCGCGGTGGTCGTCGTGCTCGACAATCTGGGCGTCAACGTCACCGGGCTGATCGCGGGCCTCGGAATCGGCGGAATCGCCATCGGCCTCGCCGCGCAGGGAATCTTCGCCGACCTCTTCGCGGCGCTGGCAATCATCTTCGACAAGCCGTTCCGCCGCGGCGATTCGATCCGCTGGGACACGACCTCGGGCACGGTCGAGAATATCGGCCTCAAATCGACCCGGGTGCGCGCGATCACCGGCGAGGAGGTGGTGATCTCCAACACCAATCTGCTCGGCAAGGAGCTTCACAACATGGCGCGGCTCAACCGCCGCCGGATTCAGCAGAGCGTCGGAATCATCACCAACACGCCGCCGGACCTGTGCGCGCGAATCCCCGCCATCGTGAAGGAGGTGATCGACGGCGTCGACAAGTGCACCTTCCTGCGCTGCGGGATGACCGGATACGGCGCGTCGAGCCTCGATTTCGCCTTCGAGTTCGACGTGAAATCAGAGGTCTGGCAGAAGGTGTTCGACGCTCGAAGCCAGGTGCTGATCGCGGTCCTTCAGCGCTTCAACGAGGAAGGGATCCAGTTCGCGAACCCGACCCAGACGGCCTTCACCGCGGCCCCGGACGGGACCTTGATCATGCCCTACCCGCAGGAGCCGCCGAAAGAGGATTCCAAAGCGCCCGGCGGTCGATCATAAGCCATCGTTCAACCGAGGGGGCAGTGTCGAAAATGAAGAGATTGTTGGCGGCCGCCGGCGCCGCGACTCTGGCCTTCTGCGGCGGGGGAGCGCTTGCGCAGGAGACTCGAGACTTCTGCCCCGACCGGCCCGGGCTCGGCACGCCCGCCTGCACGATCGACCGCGGCCACATCGCCCTGGAGCTCGGTCTGCTCGACTGGACCCACGATAGCGACGGCGCGGACGAGAGCGACGAGATCGCCACCGGCGACGTTCTGCTCCGCTACGGAGTCACCGGCAGCCTCGAAGTCCAGCTCGGCTGGACCGCCTACACGCACGTCCGCACCCGCTCGGGGATCGTGGCGGACAGCACCGACGGGGTCGGCGACCTGCTCGTTGCGGCGCGCCAGAACCTGCTTCATCCCGACGGCTCCGGCTTCTCGATCGCGCTCATGCCTTTTGCGACCCTGCCGACCGGCAGCGACGGAATCGGCGCGGGCGATTGGGGCGGCGGCCTGATCGTGCCGATGAGCTACGAACTTCCAGGCGGCTTCTCGCTCGGCGTCACCGCCGAGGCCGACGCGGCGGTCGACGAGGACGGCGACGGCCGCCATTTCGCCTATAGCGGGATCATCGGCCTCGACATCCCGCTCACCGACGCGCTCGGCGCCACGATCGAGCTGTCGGCGGGGCGGGACGAGGACCCTTCCGGCCATTCCACCGAGATGCTGGCGGGCCTTTCGGCGGGCTGGATGCCGAACGACGATCTGCAGCTCGACGTCGGCGCGAATGTGGGTCTCAACGAGGAGGCGGCCGACGTGCAGCTCTACGTCGGCATCGCCAAGCGGTTCTAGCCCCTCCCGTCATTGCGAGGAGCGTAGCGACGCGGCAATCCAGGGGACTCCGGGGCCGCACTGGATTGCTTCGCTTCGCTCGCAATGACGGCGTTGGGCTATGACCCTCAATCCCGCGCCAGCACGATCACCCTGTCGTTTGCGCTGTAGGCGATCCGCTCCGCGCGCGGCGGGTTGATAACGATGCCGCCCATCCGCCGCGAGTCGTTGGCATCGACCTCGCCCGGCCGGTGGTGGCCGATCGCCACCTCGCCGCGCGCCCGGGCGGCCTCGGCGACGTCGTAGAAGGTCAGAGTCTCGCCGACCGGAACGTAGTCCGACGCCGGACGAAGGCAGATTTCCGAGCCTTCCTCGTCGAGCAGGTCCTTGAAGATTTCCTCGAGGTGCTCGTTTTCCGACGCCTGGGCGAGCATCAGGCTGACCAGCTTGTTGCTGACCACGAAATCGTCGATCCGGGCGACCTCGGCCAGCTCGCGGTTGCGGACGTCGATCATCTCGCTGACGACGCTGATCCGCTTTCCCTGGTCCTCGGCGATCCGCCGCAGGTGGAGCAAGGTGACGAGCGTGCGCGTGTCGGCCGGCTGCGCGGCCATCGTGTCGCTGTAGCCGAGGACGAGAATGTGATCGTAGCCGGCCGGATCGAGCGCCTCGATCTCCGAGCGACGGCTGGTGTCGGTGCGCTTGAGCTCGACCCGCATATTGTCGCTGGCGAGCACGAGCGATTCGAAATCCTGCTCGATCTGGGGCGTGTCGGCGGCGATGGTCAGCAGCGATCCCGGGGCGACGTAACGCGACAGCTCGAGCGCGATCATCGGCCCGCGGCGGTTCCAGCCGAACATCAGGGTTCGCTCCGGAGCGGCCAGCGACGGGGCCGGCGCCTGCGCCGCGAGCACGGCGGACGCCCGGCGCTCCTTGGTCTCGATCTGGTCGTCGTCCTCGGCGATGATGATCGCCTTCATGCCCTCCTTGATCATCGTGTCCATCGGCGGGTTCAGAGTCACCGCGCCGTCGGCGCTGCACAGTCCCAGCAGAGTGCTGGTCTCGTAGGAGAAGAGCGCATCGCCGAACGTCTTGCCGACGAGGTCCGGCTGCTCGGTGGTGTAGATTTCGCAGCCGTCGAAATCGAGCAGCTCGGTATAGACCGCGCTGAGCCCCGGCTGGCGCATCGACTGAGCGACGATCCGCGACAGCAGGTCGTCGGCGAGCACCAGCTGGACCTCCCTTCCGCCGACCACGCGCGCGACCTCGGCATTTTGCGCCTCGCGGATCTCGGCGGCGATGAGATAGGGCTCCGGCCGCCGATTGGGATCGTTGACCAGCGCGAGGATCGTCTTGATCACCCGCGAATCCGCGTCGTCCGAATCGGGGGAAAGGACGATGACCGAGCGGCAGGTCTGCGGGTTGACGATGCCGATGTCGTAAAGGTCGGTCGGGTCGCCGTTGCGGCAGATGATCCGGGTGTTCTTGAGGTCGGGCACCTTGGCCGCGATCTCGTCCTCCATCTCGACCTTGTCCATCTCGGACATGACGACGATCCGGGGCTTAGACCGGCTCTCGTTGGCGATGACCAGCTCGGAGATGACGTCGAAGATCGACGGCGACCAGTTGAAGATGATCGTATGCTCGTTCTCGAGCACGACCGAGCGGCCCTTGCGCAGCTCGTCGAGCTTGCTTTCGAGGCCGGTCGAAAGGACGCCGATCAGCGCCGAGACGACGAAGATGCCGGCGAGCGTCACCATCAGCATCACGATCCTGAAACCCCAGCCCGCGTCGCCGCCCATCGTGCCCGAATCGAGCGTTCGCATCAGCGAGGCCCAGGTCGCCTCGATGAAGCTCATCGGCCCCTCGCCCTCGGGCGCGATGCTGGTCAGCGCGAGGAAGCCGCCGGCGATGGCGATCAGCACCAGCGAGACGAGGCCGAGCCAGCCGATCAGGGCGATCGTTCCGCCCGCCATGCTCTTGTCGAAAGCGTAGCGCAGCCGCGCGCTCAAGGTCGGCTTGTTCATGTCGAAATGTCCCCGCTCGGGCCGACGGACCCAAGGAGGGATTACTTAGCCGACCTGCCGGGCTTGGAAAGGCGCTTTTCGGACCGATTCGCAAAGGGCGTTGCCGAATGGGGGCGTCCATAGGGCTTCCTTGCTCGCCTTCCTCGAATTATTCACCGCCAAGGAGGGCCGACATGGAGATCGTTCTTGCCTACTTAGGGCCGGTCCTGGTTTTTATCGGGGCATTGCTGGGACTGACGCTCGGCAAGGATGGCAAATGGACCTTCCCGAAGGGCTGGGGGCGCGCCTTCCTGATCACCGCGATCCTGGGCTTCGCGCTGGCGACCTACCAGGCTTCGCGTGCCCTGAACAAAGCGGCCGTGGCGCGGGCCGAAGCCGAGGCCGCCAGAAACCGGGAGACGGCGGGGCAGCGCACGATGCTGGGCGGGTTCGATTTCGACCGCCCGTTCCAGACCGGGTCCTTCTATTTCGATGTGCCGTCGAACGAACTTGGCGAAGCCGTTTCCGTCCCGGGCTTCGCAGGCCCCTTTCCGGCGTTGGACGCGGGCGCTTCCGGGCTGTTGACGATCAACGTGCCAAACGCCTTTTTCTTCGAATACACGCTCCGGTTGGGCCCGGGGGGACTCCAGTTGGTCGACGGGGGCGGCCAGTATCCGACCTATGTCATGCGGGCCGCTCCGGGCGGGGCGGAATTTGTGCCGGCCGGGACACCTGCCAGCCATCGCGAGAGCAGCCGCCATGGAGGCGACGATGGCGACTTGCGGACAGGCCAATGGCGAGCCGACGCCGATGGCGCGGAACTTTCCTATCATCTCGGCATCGCCTCGCGGGAACCGCTGCGCAAGGTGGTAAGCGGGCTGGCGAACGCGCCCCGCTACGGCCGGCTGACCTTCACCGTACCCGGGATGCCCGAAGCGAGGCGACAGCAGATCGCCGCCGCCTATCGACAGATCCGACCGTTCTTCGTTTTCTATGCGCCGCTGGCGGCGGGAAATCCGAATGCCGACACTTGCGTGACGCGCATTCGCGTGCCGATGGAGATGCGACGAGTCCCCACTGCCGGTCCGGACGAGCTGGCCTTCGACCTGGCGGCCGCGGCCGCCGGCTTCGATACCGAAACCTGCCTCACCGCCTACGTACCGTGAGCCGGCCTAGAAGCCGACATCCTCCAGGCTGAGCAAGGTCGCGTTGCCGCCCGAGCTCGTCGTGTCGGTGCTCGTCGTCCGCTCGGTGCAGAAGCGCGGCAGGTAATGCGGGCCGCCGGCCTTGGGGCCGGTGCCGCTCTGGCCCTCGCCGCCGAACGGCTGCGAGCCGACGATCGCTCCGATCATCGAGCGGTTGACGTAAAGGTTGCCGACCGTGCCGGTCTCCTCGACCGTCTCCGCCGCGCGGGCGATGCGGCTGTGCAGGCCCATGGTCAGGCCGAAGCCCGAGGCGTTGATCCGCCGCACGGTCTCGGCGAGCTCGCCGCCCTTCCACGTCGTGACATGAAGCAGCGGGCCGAACCATTCCTCCTGGAGGTCCTCGATCCGGTCGATGCGGATCAGCGTCGGCGGGACGAACAATCCCTGTTCCCCGGCGGAGGCCGGGGTCCAGGAGCCGGAGGCTTCGCCCTGGGCCCCGGCCTTCGCCGGGGAACGGGGCGCATCGAGCGTGTGGATGATCCGGTCCTTCATCTCCTCGCGCCGGCCCATCAATTTGTCGTAGCTCGGCCGGTCGATCACCGGGCCGACGTCGGTGCGCGGATCGGCCGGATCGCCGACGACCAGCGAATCCATCGCCCCCATCAGCATCTCCAGCGTCCGCTCCGCGACATCCTCCTGCAGCACGAGCAGGCGCAGCGCCGAGCAGCGCTGGCCGGCCGAGCGGAAGGCCGAGGTCACCACGTCCTGCACGACCTGCTCGGGCAGAGCGGTCGAATCGACGATCATCGCGTTTACCCCGCCGGTCTCGGCGATCAGCGGGATGATCGGGCGCGCGTCGTCGGCGATCAGGGTTCGGGCGATGGTCTTGGCGGTGGCGGTCGATCCAGTGAAGGCGACTCCGGCGATGCGGACGTCCTCCATCAATTTCTGGCCCAAATCGCGCCGGCCCGCCGCGAGGATCAAGGCGTCCTCGGGCACGCCCGCCTCGTGGGCGAGGCCGACCGCATAAGCGGCGATCTCGGGCGTCTGCGAGGCCGGCTTGGCGACGACGCTGTTGCCGGCGGCGAGCGCGGCCGAAACCTGGCCGAGGAAGATCGCCAGCGGGAAGTTCCACGGCGCGATGCACACCCAGGCGCCGCGTCCCTCCATGCGGAGCACGTTGCGCTCGCCGGTCGGACCGGGAAGCTCGACCGGCCGAAGGTGGGCGCGCGCCTGCGCCGCGTAATAGCGGCAGAAGTCGACCGCCTCGCGCACCTCAGCGAGCGCGTCGGGAATGGTCTTCTTCGCCTCCTGCACCGCGATCCGCATCAGCATGTCGCGGTCACGCTCGAGCAGGCCGGCGAGCCGCTCCAGGCACGCGGCGCGCTCGTCTACGCTGCGCCTCGACCAGTCCTCAAAGCCGCTCACCGCCCTCGTCACCAGCTCTTCGGCGGGCGGGCTCGGCGTCGGCGCGAAATCGAGCGGCTCGGCGACCGCCGCGGCGACCCGCTCAAGCTCAGGACGGTCGTTGAGGTCGAGGCCCCAGCTATTCTCGCGCTCGGGCTGGAACAGATCGTGCGGCAGCGGGATCGAGGGATGGCGCGTGCCGCCGACCGCGGCGATCTTGGCCACCGGATCGGCGATAAGGTCGGCGTCGCTCAGCCTTTCGTCCGCCAGCTGGTGGACGAAGGAGGAGTTGGCGCCATTCTCGAGCAGCCGCCGGACGAGATAGGCGAGAAGGTCGCGATGTCCGCCAACCGGCGCGTAGATGCGGGTATGGTAGCCCTGCTCGCGCACCAGGCTCTCGTAGAGCCCTTCGCCCATGCCGTGCAGCCGCTGGAACTCGAAGTCGCGGGCGTCGCCGGCCCATTCGAGAATGGTCGCGACGGTCAGCGCGTTGTGGGTGGCGAAAGCGGGGTAGATGTTCCTCGCCGCCAGCATGTCCCTGGCGCAGGCCAGATAGGAGACGTCGGTCGCCGCCTTGCGGGTGAACAGGGGATAATCGACCAGCCCCTGCTCCTGCGTCCGCTTGATCTCGGTGTCCCAATAGGCGCCTTTGACGAGCCGCGCCGCGATCCGCCGGCCGGTCTTGGCTCCCAGCGCGTTCGCCCAGGCGATGGTCGGCCGCGCCCGCTTGCCATAGGCCTGGATCGCCATTCCGAGCCCGTCCCAGCCCTTGAGCGCCGGAAGCCCCGCCACCGCCGCGATGATATCGAGGCTCATCTCAAGCCGCTCGGTCTCCTCGGCGTCGATGGTGAAGGGGATGTCGTATCTGGCCGCGAGCAACGCCAGCGCCTCCACCTGCTCGATCAGCGCCGGCACGCAGCGGTCGTATTGCGCGACCTCGTAGCGCGGATGGAGCGCGGAGAGCTTGACCGAGATCGAATGGCCCTCGCCCGCCGCCGCGCCGACGGCGTGGATCGCGTCCTCGTAGGATTTGAAATAGCGTGTCGCGTCGGGGAAGGTCCGCGCCGCCTCGCCGAGCATGTCGAAGCTGGCGGTGAAGCCCTTGTTCTCGCGCTTCTTCATCCGCTCGATCGCCTCGCCGATGGTGCGGCCCATGACGAAGATCTCACCCATCATCCGCATCGCCGCGCCGACCCCGGTGCGGACGAACGGCTCGCCGGTGCGGGCGATCAGCTTGCGGAGCGCGCTCGCCGTCTCGCTCTCGCCGGTCAGCGCGCGGCCGATGACCAGGCCCCAGGTCGCCGAATTGACGAGCTTGGAATTGGACTTGCCCTTGTGGCTTCGCCAGTCGCCCTCGCCGAGCTTGTCGGCGATGAGGGCGTCGGCGGTCTCCGGATCGGGCACGCGCAGGAACGCTTCGGCGAGGCTGAGCAGCGCAACGCCTTCCTGCGTATTGAGGCGGTATTCCTGCAGGAACTGATTGACCCATCCCTTGCCCTGCGCCGCGCGCAGCTCGCCGAGCATGGCGAGCGAGCGTTTCTCGACGCGCCCGCGCGCCGCCGAATCGAGCGCGGCGTCGCGGAGCAGCGGCGTTAGCACCTCCGGCTCCGGCGCTCGGAGCAATTTGCGGATTTCGGTACGCGCCGATGCCGTAGCGTCAGCCATGGGGCATTCCTCACAGGGCTTGAGTCTGGTGTGGGCGACCCTCTAGACCGCGAACATGCCCATCGCCAGCATCGAAGAGATCAGGGGTCGCGTCGGCAGCGAAGTCGGCCTGTCCGACTGGATCCTTGTCGATCAGGCGCGGATCGACGCCTTCGCCGAGATCACCGAGGACAGGCAGTTCATCCACGTCGATCCCGAGGCGGCGGCGAAGACCCCGTTCGGCGGTACAGTCGCCCACGGCTTCCTCACTTTGTCGCTGCTCAGCCGCTTCGCCGCCGACTCGATGCTTCGTCCCGAGAGCATCAAAATGGGCGTCAATTACGGCTTCGAGAAAGTCCGCTTCCTCGCCCCGGTGCGCGCCGGCAAAAGGGTGCGCGGCCGCTTCGTCCTGGCCAGCTTCGAGGAGAAGCGGCCCGGCCAGTTTCAGTTCACCCACAACGTCACCGTCGAGATCGAGGGTGAGGAAAAGCCCGCATTGATCGCCGACTGGATCGGCATGATCTTCACCTGATCGGAGAATCCCCATGTCCAACCGCGAAGCCGTCATCGTCTCCACCGCCCGCACGCCGATCGGCAAGGCCTATCGCGGCGCGTTCAACGCCACGCCATCGCCGACGCTCGCCGCCCACGCGATCCGCGCCGCGGTCGAGCGCGCCGGGATCGATCCCGCCGAGGTCGACGACGTGATCATCGGCGCTGCGCTGCAGCAGGGCGTGCAGGCGACGATCGGGCGCACCGCGGCGCTCCGCGCGGGGCTACCCGTCACCGTTCCCGGAATGTCGATCGACCGCCAGTGCGCCTCGGGGCTGATGGCGATCGCCACCGCGGCCAAGCAGGTGATCGTCGACCGGATGGACGTCTGCGTCGCCGGCGGAGTCGAATCGATCTCGATGGTCCAGACGCCAGAGATGCGGCTGGGCGCCGACCCCGAACTCCTGGCGATGCACAAGGATGTCTACATGCCGATGATCGGCACTGCCGAGGTGGTCGCGAAACGCTACGGCATCGGCCGCGACCGGCAGGACGCTTATGCCCTGCAATCCCAGCAGCGCACCGCCGCCGCCCAGGCCGCCGGCAGGTTCGACGACGAGATCGTCCCCGTCACCGCGACCATGCAGGTCAAGGACAAGGTCACGGGCGAGATCTCGAAAAAGGAAGTGACGATCGGCAGGGACGAGGGCAACCGCGCCGACACGACGCTGGAGGGCCTGTCGAGCCTCCAGCCGGTGATGGGGCCCGACGCGGTCATCACCGCCGGCAACGCCTCGCAGCTGTCCGACGGCGCCTCGGCCTCGGTGATCATGGAGGCGGGCCTCGCCGCCGAGCGCGGCCTCACCCCGCTCGGCCGCTACATCGGCATGGCCGCCGCCGGCACCGAGCCCGACGAGATGGGCATCGGCCCGGTCTTCGCTGTGCCCACATTGCTCGACCGGTTCGGCCTCAAGGTCTCCGACATCGACCTGTGGGAGCTGAACGAGGCCTTCGCCGTCCAGGTGCTCTACGTCCAGGACGTGCTCGGAATTCCGAACGACCGCATGAACGTCAACGGCGGCGCGATCTCGATCGGCCACCCCTACGGCATGTCGGGCGCGCGGATGACCGGCCACGCTTTGATCGAGGGCAAGCGCCGCGGCGCGAAATACGTGATGGTCACGATGTGCGTCGGCGGCGGCATGGGCGCGGCGGGGCTGTTCGAGGTTCTGTAGGGATGCAGCGCTTCAGTCTTGGCTGGCTGACCGACTATCGAGGGCGGGTGACGTGCGGACCCGTGTTTGCCTATGGGGCGCTCTATGGCGGCGTCTACAGCCTCTTCGTATGGGTCTATGAACGCTCCGGCCTGCCCGGAATGCCGATCGCCGCTATCATCCTCAATATCTTGGTTGCCATCCCGCTCAGCGCCCTGCTCGTGCGCCGGCTGCACGACCAGGGACGGTCGGGTTGGTGGCTTTTGCTCACGCTGCCCGCATATTCATTGGGCCTCGAGAAGGAATGGTATCGCCTAAACGGGGATTTTGAGGCGCTGCTGAGTCCTCAACCGATTTGGGTGAACGTCATCATGGTCATTGGCGTGCTCGCTTTCTTCGGCGCCACTTTCCTGCCCGACGACCCGGAAACCAATCGCTACGGCCCCAATCCGCGCTTCGGCGTGCCGGAGCCCGCGACCTGAGCCTCGCCCTCCCCAGCCCCTGCGACGGCCGCAGCGGCGCTGTCACGGCCGGGGGGAAGGCACGCTATCCGCGGGCGGTTCTCGCCACCTGCATTCTCGCCTCGAGCCTCGCCTTTATCGACGGCTCGGTGCTCAACGTCGCACTGCCGGCGATCCGCGCAAGCTTCCACGCGGCGACCGCCGAGGCGCAGTGGGTGATGAATGCCTTCACCCTGCCGCTCTCCGCCTTGCTCCTCGTCGGCGGGGCGGCGGGAGACCTTTACGGACGGCGGCAAGTGATGCTCGCGGGGATCGCCCTGTTCACCGCCGCCTCGATCCTCTGCGCGCTGGCGCCGAGCCTCGCTTTGTTCCTCGCGGCGCGCGCTTTGCAGGGGATCGGGGCGGCGATGCTGATGCCGTGCAGCCTCGCCATCCTCAGCGCCTCCTTCGCCGGCGAGGCGCGCGGCCGGGCGGTCGGCGCCTGGGCGGCCGCCGGGGCGGTCGCCGGAGCGGTCGCGCCCTTGATCGGCGGCTGGCTGGTCGACGGGCCCGGCTGGCGCTTCATCTTCCTCCTCAACCTGCCGATCGCGCTCGCCGCGGCGGCGCTCGGCTGGCTCTTCGTCCCCGAAAGCGCCAACGAGCAACGGCCGCCGCCCGATTGGGGCGGCGCGGCGCTGGCGACGCTCGGGCTCGGCGCGCTGACCTTCGGCCTCACCGCCTGGTCGGCGAGCCAGGAGGTGGCCGGTACCACCGCCGCGACCCTCGCCGCGGGTGCGATCATGCTGCTGGCGTTCCTGTGGGTCGAGCGGCGCCGGGGCGCCGAGGCGATGGTGCCGCTCGGCCTGTTCGGCTCCCGGCCCTTCGTCGGGCTGACGCTCTTCACCTTCCTGCTCTACGGAGCGCTCGGCGGGCTGATGCTGCTCTTGCCCTACGCGCTGATCGAGGCGGCCCATTATCCGGCGGCCATGGCCGGCCTTGCCGTCCTCCCCTTCCCCATCGTCGTCGCTTTGGGATCGCCGCTGATGGGCAAGCTCGCCGCGCGGCTCGGCCCGCGCGGGCCGCTGACGATCGGCCCGCTGATCGTCGCCGCGGGCTACGCGCTGGCGGTGCGGATCGAGGGCGACGGGGACTATTGGACCCAAGTCCTTCCTTCCATCCTCGCCGTCTCGCTCGGCATGGCGATCGCCGTCGCGCCGCTCACCACCGCCGTGCTCGGCTCGGTCGACGAGCATCATGTCGGCACCGCCTCGGGCCTCAACAGCGCGGTCTCGCGCGCCGGGGGCCTGATCGTCGTCGCCCTGCTCGGCGCCGTTCTGTCGCGGGAAGGTCCGGCGTTGATCTCCGCCCTCCACGGCGCGGCGCTGGCCGGTGCGGGCCTGGCGCTGGTTTCGGCCGCCACGGCCTTCCTCACCCTCCCGCCGAGAAAGCCCCGATGAGCGAAGGCCCTTCCCTCGTGAAACGGCTCAGGATCGAGGCGCATGCGGTGTGGCTCGCCGCGCGCGATCCGCGAACGCCCTGGGCCGCGCGCGCCCTGGCGCTGCTGATCGCCGCTTACGCCTTGTCGCCGATCGACCTCATCCCCGATTTCATCCCGGTGCTCGGCCTGCTCGACGACGCGCTTCTGATCCCGCTCGGCCTGTGGCTGGTCGCCCGGATGCTGCCGCCGGGCCGGCTCGACGAGCACCGCCGAGCCGCCGCAGCCGCGGCCGAGCGTCCGGTGAGCAAGGCCGGCGCGCTGATCGTCGTCGCCTTGTGGGCCGCTCTCGCCTGGGTGGCCTGGTCGTGGCTGCGCTGGGCCTATGCCTAGGCCTTCGCCCGGAAAGGCGTGAAATCCGTCCCCTCGTCGTAGACGTCGACGCCTTCTTTGGCCTTGAGCCAGCCGACCACGGCATAGGTGACCGGAGTCAGCAGCGCCTCCCAGCCGACCTTCAGCGCCCATTGGGTGACGAGCACCTCGATCACCAGATCGTTGGGCCACCCGGAAGCGCCCCAGAAGGCGAGCGGGTAGAAGATCAGGCTGTCTACGCCCTGCCCCGCGACGGTCGAGCCGATCGTCCGCGCCCAAAGGTGCCGGCCTTTGGTCCGGATCTTCATCTTGGCCAGCACGTAGGAATTGACGAACTCGCCCGCCCAGAAGGCGATCATCGAGGCGAAGACGATCCGCGGCACCTGGCCGAACACCTGCTCGTAGGCCGCCTGCCCGCCCCAATCCGCGGCCGGCGGCAGAGCGACCACCACCCACGACATGAAGGCCATGAACAGCAGAGCGGCGAAGCCCGCCCAGATCACCCGGCGCGCGCGGGCGTAGCCATAGACCTCTGTCAGCACGTCGCCGATCACGTAGGAGATGGGGAAGAAGAGGATCCCGGCGCCGAACGGCCGCAGCCCGACCCAGGGCAGGTCGATCACCGCCACCTTGCCCGCGCCGAGCACGTTCGAGAGCAAGAGGATGGTGACGAACGCAGCCATCACATAATCGAAATAGCGCAGCCGAAGCTCGCCGAGCGCGGCGGCCTTCACTTCCCTGATCTCGCCCATCGTCCCCCCGAAGCCTCTGAGGCCGCTTCCAACCATGTTCGGCCGCACTCTCTCTACCGCCTCGGGGTCGCCGCGCCAGAGCGCCAAAGCGTGATCGCCGGCGATTTCCGCCTGCGCCTCGAGCGTCGCCTCGGCGAAGCGGGTCTCGCCGGGCGCGTAGCGATACATGGCCGGGGCGTGGAACCCTGCGCCGATGAACTCGCGGGCATAACGCAGCAGGAAGCGGACGAGGCCGAGCGCGCGATACTGCCACACGTGCATCATCTCGTGCACGAACAGCCGCCGCCGGGCCTCCGCCTCTTCCGCGAAATCGGCGACCGGGTCGCGCACGTAGATCGTTCGCCCGAGCGTGATCGCCGGATTGCCGTTGGCGAAGGCCAGCATGGGAATCGGATTCCAGCCGGCGCCGTGGCGGATTCGGACGCGGCCGTAGGCGAGGGCGTTGCCGAACACCGGCTCGGCAAGCGCGATCTCGCCTTGCGTGAGGGGTCTGGCGCCCATCATTCCGCCCGCATAATCCCATCCACATCTTCACCAAAGCGCGCTAGACGCTTGCCGCGCGCGCCCGTAGCTCAGTTGGACAGAGCACGAGCCTTCTAAGCTTGGGGTCGCAGGTTCGAATCCTGCCGGGCGCGCCAGCTTGCTCTTCGCTGGCGCCTGGGCGGGCGCGGAAGTTTTCGAAGTTTCCGCTTCCCTGAAACTCGCCAATCGGTGCCTCGAAAGCAAACGAGCGCGCGGAGCTCCGGCCCCGCGCGCTCGCGCATTTGCCCCCGCTCGAGGGCTATTGGGTCAGCTGGCCCTTCGGCGTGACCACGCGAACCACCACCCGGCGGGCCTGGTCGTTGCTGGTCGGCGCCTCCATTCCCGGCGCGGCCGCGGTCTCGCCCATGGCCGAGGGCGAGAGCACCCGGCCCGGCTGGATCGCGCCGGTCTGGCGCACGAAGTTGCTGACGGCGATCGCGCGCCTGAGGCTCAGCCGCTCGTTCGCCGCCGGATCGCCGCGGCTGTCCGCGAAGCCGATGATCGAGATCCGGTAATTGCCGAAGCCGGGAGCCGCGCGGGCGAGCGCGCGGAGCTGCTCCTGATACTGAGCGCCGACGGCGGCGCTTCCGGTCGGGAAGTAGACGGTGACCTCCTGGCGGATCTCATATTCGTTGCCGTCGATGATCGCCTGGCGGAGCGCTGCCCGCTCGGTCGCCGCCTGCTGGAACTGCTGCTGGGTGCCGCCCGTCGCGGCGATCGCCGCGCGCCAGTCGCGCTCGCGGAACTCGATCTCCTCGGCGGTGAGGGTGCTGCCCTGCTGATCGCCTTCGGCCTTGATGATCAGGCCCGGAATCAGGGCGCCGGTATTGCTGTCCCGCGATCCGGCGAGCGCTCCGCTGCGATTCTCGCGGATCCGGGTCGAGGGCGTCACGACGACCGTGATATTGCCTTCGCGCGTGCGCACGTTGAGGTTGTTCTGGCTGCGCGAGATGATGACTCCCTCGCGCTCCGCAACCTGCGCGATAGCCGATGTCGAAACCATCAGCGCCGCGGCAAAGAGCGCGAATCCCCGCTGTTTTACTCCCATGTCGAAAAGTCCTTCCCTAGGAACACTCCCTAAGGGTGGACTAGCCTCTTTGCCTGAGGCCACGCATCGGTGACTCTACTGAATTCGGCCCGCGCGATTCATGATCGCCGCCGATTTGGCCCCGCTATCGGCCAAGCGAGAAGGAGGAGGAGCGAAGGGTGGCGACCTTCGGAGCCGGAATCTGCGGCGGCGCCCCGGCCGCGACCCGCATCCCCGGAAACACCTCCTCGAGCGGACGGGTCTCGGGCAGGATGTAGACGATTCCCCCGGCCTCGGCGAACAGCGGCTGGACGATCTCGCGATAGAAAGGGATCGGCACGTTGATGCAGCCGAAGGTGATCCGGTTGTCCTCGGGCGAGAGCGATTCCAGGCGCTGCAGCCGCCGCTCGCGCGGATTGGTGGTGACGACCGGGTGAAGCGCGACCGAATTGGCGAAATCCACCCACAGGACGGTGTGGCCGCCATAAGCCGGGCCGTAGCGCGCGACGAAGCGGCCTGCCGGGGTCGTCCGCTCGGCCGGGCCGATCTGGGAAAGGTCGCGATCGCCGACCCCTGGGGTGGAATCGTCGCCGCTCGCCACTCCGAGCAAGGCCGGAGCGGCGCCCACCGCATTGCCTTGAGCGTCGAACACGAACACAGCCGCGGCCGTCTTGTCGATGACGATGAAGGGGAGCCCGCGATTGTCGCCGCTGGCGACCACCCAGCCGATCGTCTCGCGTGCCGCGCGGGTGGGCGCGGCGAGCGGATCGGCGTCCGGCGGCGCTTGGCCGAGCGCCTGCGCGCCCGCTCCGGCCGCGAAAGCCGCCGCGGCCTCCACTTGCGCAGAAGCCGGGGACTCGAGCGCCCCCGCGACCGCCAAAGCGATCAAAGCTGCTCTCGCCTGGCTACGCATGTTCATTACCTGGCACCACGACGCGAACCGATCCGGGCGGCTGAGGTTCCAGGCCCGGAATCGCCGCGCGACTCCGGGACCCGGGCAGGATCAGTTGCGCGGACGCCTTTGCGACGCCATGCGCTGCTCGATACCGTCGACTCGGCCGGTCAGCTCGTCGATGCGCTGGTTGGCCCGTTGCGCCTCGCCGGCGGCGGCCTGAGCGCCCTGCAGCGCCGACTGGGCCGTGTTGTTGACCTCGTTGACCCTGGCCTCGAGCGCGCTGACGCGTCCGTTGACCAGCGCAATCTGCTCGTCGACATATTCGGTGGTGGCGCAGCCGCTGAGGCCGAGGCCGCCGACCATCGTGACGAGAGCGATCGCGATACTCCTTCTCGGTGAGGGCATTTTTCTAACTCCCCTGTGGAGATTGACGTCCGCAACCGGGCACGCCGCCCCGAGGAAGCGAGCCCGACCGGCCGATCGATCGCCGTGGCCGGCGACGACCGCTATTCGCGAGGAGCAAAGCGGGCGTAATAGGGGAAAACCCCGGTTTCCCGGGCGAATTGTAGCGGGATTCTACGGAAGGGGGCGCCCCGGCCCGTCACAGAAAACGCCCGGCGCCAGCCTAAGCCGAAGCGCCGGGAAGCAATTCCGCGGTCCGGCCCAAGCGGGCCGGACGGATTTCCGGATCAGCGGTCGCCGTTGCCCATCAGCGGGCTGCGATCGCCGTTGCCCAGAAGGTCGGAGCTCTCGTCGAACCCAGCCTCGAACGCATCATTCCCGGCGATCCCTTGCGGGCTCGCGCCGTCGATCCCCTCCGGCTGGTCGGAAGGCTGTCCATCGCGCTGCTTGTTGTCCATGACCGGAAAACTCCTGATTGGAACGGCTTGAGTTTACGCGAAACCGAGGCGGTTAAGCAAATCGTTAAACGCGGGGGCCCGCCGAAGCGGATCGACGAACGGATCGTTGCGCAGATAGACGAGGCCCGAATCGATCGAACGGAACGCCTCGGCAAGCCGGGCCATCGCCTCGTCCGGCCGCCCGGACTGGGCGAGGACCTGCGCCTGCTGGTAGAGGCCGTTGTCCCCATGCTCGGCGCGCAGCCGATCGAAGGCGGCGGCAGCCTCCGCCTCATTGCCCTTGCGCCCCGCGACGATGGCGATCCCGGTCAGCTTGAACAGGCTGCTCGGCTCCCGCTCATATTCGGCCCGGGCCTCGTCGATCCGGCCCATCATCAGCAAGGCCGCGCCGATCGCCGAATGGGCGACCGACAGCTGCGGGTTGAGCTCGAGCGCGCGCCGGAACGAAGGGATCGATTCCGCATAGCGCCGCGCCGAATATTCGACGTCGCCGATCAGGCGCTGGGTGCGGGCGTTGAGCGGATCGAGCGCGGCCGAGCGGCCGATCGCCTCGCGCGCGGCCGCGATCCGGCCGCAGCGGGCGCTGTAGAGGGCGTAGCGGCTGAGGATGTCGGCCTCGCCCCTTCCGAGCGCGAGCGAGCGTTCGTAGGGCCCGCGCGCGGCCCGGGCGTCGAGCCGGCCGTTGAACAAAGCGAAGCCGAGCGCCGATTGGGTCTCGGCGACCTCCGGAGCGAGGGCCGCGCCGCGCTGCGCGGCCTCCACCGCCAGCCGGTAGGTCTCGCGCCGGCGCTCGCCCTGCTCGTACTGGTTGCCGATCACCGTCAAGGCGCGCGAGCGCGCCGAATAAGCGAGCGCGTAGCGCGGATCGGCGGCGATGGCCGCATCGAAATGGGCCAAAGCCGCGCGATCGCTTTCCTCGTCGATCGCCTGATCGAAAAGGTCCTTGCCGCGCAGCTGGGAATCGTAGGCGGTGAGGTTCGCGGTTCCGCCGGCCGCGGCCGCGGCGGTGCCGCGGTGCCCGGACTGCTGCCGGTCGATCTGCGCCGCCAGCGCGACCGCCACGGCGTCGGCGATCTCCTCCTGCACCGCGAACAGATCGGCCAGGGGACGGTCGAACGCGCGCGACCATTGGCTGAATCCCGTCTCTCCGTCGATCAGCTCGGCTGAAATGCGCACCACCGAGCCGGTCGTCCGCACGTTGCCGTCGAGGAGATAGCGCACCTTGAGCGCGCGCGAGATGGTGCGCGCGTCGTCGTTGCTGTCGCGGAAGCGGTTGGAGGAGGTCTGCGCGGCGACCTCGAGCAGCGGATTGCGGGCGAGCTGGGTGCGGATCTCGGCCGCGAGGCCGTCCGAGAAATAGGCGCGCCCCGCATTGCCGCCGAGATTGTCGAATGGAAGAACGGCGATGCTTCGGGCCTGCGCCTCGCCGCCGAACAGGCCGGCCCACCAGGCGATCCCGCCGCCCGCCGCCGCGGCCGCCGCCGCTCCCCCGGCGATGAATGCGCGGCGGCCGACCGGCCGCTGGAGCGGCGGCGAGGGCTCCGGAGCGGACCGTCCGTGGAGCGCCGCCACCGCATGGATCATCGCGTCGAGGCCCGCCTTGCGGCTCCTGGCGCCGCGCCCCGACAGGTCGATCGTCTGGAACTGGCGGAAGCCGAGCGGCGGCTGGGCGCCGTCGATCGTCAGCGGGACGATGCAGCGGCGGTCGCGGCCGCGCATCGCCTCATCATGGACCCAGTGGGAGGCGACCGACGTATTCGACCACAAGACGACCACCGCCTTGGCGCCCTCGAGCGCGGCTTCGGTCGTTCCGAGATAGCGCTCGCCGCCCTCGAGCTTGCCGTCCCACCAGACCGAAAAGCCGGCATTTTCGAGGGCGCGGATGATCGGGAGCGCGGCCTTGCGGTCGGCGCGGGCATAGCTGACGAAGACGGACGTCGGCCCGCTCTCCCCAGTCTCCCGCTCCTCGCCGGTAGCCATGGTTTCAGCCCCCTGTGCGCCCGTCTTCAAGCCGGCGCGGCCATATCCTACCATCATGTTCGGCCGAACCGAAGGGGGACTTGCTCCCGCCGCGCCGCCCGTTACCTTGGCTCGATGAGCGACGATCCGGCGAGCGCCCCATCGAGCGGCCTTCCACCCCCGCGCCTGTGCGTCGGAGTCACCGGCCACCGCGACGGAAACGCCGCCTTCCTCGCCAACCGGGCGGCGATCGAAGCCTCCCTGCGCGCCGTCTTCGCAGCGGTCGACGACGCCGCGACGGGCCTTTCGGCGGCGCGGACCAGGCTCCACGCGCTGCTCGCTCCCGGGGCCGACATGATGGCGATGGAGCTTGGCCTGGCGATGAACTGGGAGGTCGTGGCGCCGCTCCCGTTCGGCCTCGAGCTCAACATCGCGCTCAACTGCCGCGACATGAGCGAGGACGATGCGCGGGCGCTGCTGCACGGCGATGGAGCACCGTCGCCCGCGATCGCCGGGCAGGCGCGGGCGATGCGCGAGATCGCGGGTCGGGTTCAGCTCTTCGAGCTCGCCGAGGAGGATGATTTCGTGTCCGGGCTGTTCATCGCTCACCTGGCGACGCCGGGCGACCGGCACGCCGCGACCGAATATTCGATCTTCGTTTCGGAACGGGCGGCGGCCGCGGCGCGGATCATGATCGAGCAATCGGACCTGCTCGTCGCGATCTGGGACGGGGCGACGCCGGGCTCCATCGGCGGCACCCGCCATTCGATCGAATCGGCGCTCTACCACGGCCTTCCGGTGATCTGGATCGACGCCAACGAGCCCGAGTCGGTCTACGTCCTTGAAGGGCCGGACGCGCTGGAGCGGCTGGGGAGCCCGCAAAAAGCCGCCGAGGTGGCGGCGTTCGTCGCCGCCATCGCCAGCCCGGCGGACGTCGATCATTGGGAGCGGGCGGCGCGCCTGCATTCGGAGCAGTGGCACAAGCGAAGCAGCCGGCGATTTCATGCCTATCGGAGGATCGAGACGATCTTCGGCGGCGCGGGCGCCGGGCGCTTCTTCCGGAGCCTGGTCGAGCATTACGAGACGCCCGAGGCGATCGCCGAGGGATCGGGCGCCGAGCTACTGGCATCCGCCCGCGCGCTTTCGGGCACGGATTCGGCGTTCGTCGAGCGGCTGAAGACCCAGGTGCTTCGGCGCTTCGCCTGGGCCGACGGCCTGTCGACCTACCTTTCCGACGCCTATCGCGGCGGGATGGTGACCAACTTCCTTTTGTCGGCGATGTCGGTCATCGCCGGAGTGGCCTATCTGCCGCTCGTCGGGGTCGACTGGAAATGGCCGTTCGCGGCGGCCGAGCTGGTGCTTCTGCTGGCGATCGTGGGCATTACGATGGTCGGCCGCAGGCGGCGCTGGCACGGGCGGTGGCTGGAGACCCGCAGGGTCGCCGAATATCTTCGCCACGCGCCCATCTTGCTGCTGCTCGGAGTGACCCGGCCCGTCGCCCGCTGGCCGCAGGGATCGGGCACGCAATGGCCGGAATATTATGCGCGCCAGGCGCTGCGCGCGGCCGGCCTGCCCAGGATCGTCGTCACCCAGGAGCATCTCCGCTCGGCGCTGGTGCTTCTGCTCGCGCGCCACGCCCGGCAGCAGCGCGACTACCACCGGCAAAAGGCGGCGAAGCTCACCCGGGTCCACCACCGGCTCGACCGTATGTCGAACGTGATGTTCGTCCTCGCGATCGTCTCGGTCTGCGTCTATCTCGGGGTGATCGCTGCCGCCTATTTCGGCCTCGTTCCCGAGCATGTCGGCGAAGTGCTGGCCAAGCCGCTGACCTTCCTCGGCCTCGCCCTGCCGGCGCTTGGCGGCGCCTTCGCCGGAATCCGCTATCTCGGCGATTTCGACCGCTTCGCGTCGATCTCGGAGATCGCGGCGGAGAAGCTGGAGGGGCTGGGCGCCCGGATCGAAAGGCTTTTGACCGGCACCGAGCCGAGGCTTCGCTACGCCCAGGTCGCCAGCCTCGCCCACGCTTTGGACGACGTGGTGATCGGCGAGATCGAGAGCTGGCAGGCGGTGTTCGCGGTCAAGAACATGGCGGTGCCGGTCTAGAGCCAATCGCGCAGGAGCGCTTCGGCGTCGGCCCCGCGCGGGGGGACTTTGCCGGGATCGCCCGCGGGCGTGCCGGAAAAGCGCGGCGCCGGAGCGGCCTGGAGGAAGCCGCCGCTTTCGAAATAGACTCTGCGCGCTGCCATATGCGGGTGGTTCGCCGCTTCCCCGGGATCGAGAACGGGAGCGAAACAGGCGTCGGTCCCTTCGAGGAGGGCGCACCATTCGTCGCGGGTGCGGGTCGCGAAGAGGGCGGCGAGACGCTCCTTCTGATCGGGCCAGGCCGCGGGATCGTAGCCGCTGGCGAAGGCGGGATCGTCCGAAAGCCCCAGCCTTTCCAGCAGCAATGCGTAGAATTTGGGCTCGAGCGAACCGACCGAGACGTAGCCGCCGTCGGCGCAGCGATAGGTCTGATACCAGTGCGGCCCGTCGAGGAGGCTCCGCCCGCGCTCCGAGTGGAGCCGGCCCGCCGCCTTCAGGGTCATGAGCAGGCCAAGCATGTGCGCGCTGGCATCGACGACCGCTGCGTCGATCACCTGCCCCTGCCCAGTCTCCCGGGCGCTCATCACCGCGGAAAGGATGCCGACCGCGAGGTAGAGCGCGCCGCCGACGTCGCCCACCACGGTCGGCGGAGTGAGCGGCGGCTGGCCGGGCTGGCCCGAATACCAGAGGGCGCCCGACAAAGCGATGTAGTTGAGGTCGTGGCCGGCGGCTTGGGCGAGCGGCCCCTCCTGCCCCCAGCCGGTCATCCGCCCGTAAGCGAGCCGCGGATTGCGCTCGAGACAGACGTCCGGCCCGAGCCCGAGCCGTTCCATCACTCCGGGCCGCATGCCTTCGATCAGAGCGTCGGCCTTCTCCACGAGGCCGAGAACCGTTTCGATCCCCTCGGCCGACTTCAAATCGATGGCGATCGACCTCTTGCCGCGATGGGGAATCGCCGCCGGGCCGAGATCGAAGTCGTCCGGCCCCGGCTCGGGCCGCTCGACCAGAACGACGTCCGCGCCGAGATCGGCCAGCAACATCCCGCAAAAGGGGCCAGGGCCGATGCCGGCGATTTCGAGGATTCGAAGCCCGGCGAGCGGCCCACCGGCCATGGCTCAGCCAAGCCCCAGAGCGACGGCCGCCTGGCCGAAGCCGTTGTCCGGCACCAGCTCGTCCTCGCGGGCCGAGACCGCCTCGAACCGCTCGGCCACCGCTTCGGGGGTAAGCTCGCCGGCGCCGAGCTGGATGCCGCGCGTCAGGGTGACGTAGGCGCGCTCCACGCCGCCGCCGCCGGCCCCCAGCGTGACCTTGTTCGGGGCACCTTCGCTGACCAGGAAAAGCGCCGCGGGGACCACCGTCTCCGGCCCGGTCCGCGCGAGGATCTCCGGCGGCATCACATCCTCGGTCATCCGGGTCGCGGCAAGCGGTGCGATCGTATTGACGTGGACATTGTATTTCGCGCCTTCGAGCGCGAGCGTGTTCATCAGGCCGACCAGGCCGAGCTTGGCCGCGCCGTAATTGGCCTGGCCGAAATTGCCGTAGAGGCCGGTCGACGAGGTGGTCATCAGGATGCGGCCATAAACCTGCTCGCGCATCGTCTCCCACACCATTTTGGTGCAGATCGCCGAGCCGATCAGGTGGACCTCGACGACCGCCCGGAACTCGTCGATCGACATCTTGGCGAAGCTCTTGTCCTTCAGGATGCCGGCATTGTTGATGAGGATGTCGATCCGGCCCCAGCGCTCTTTGGCATCGGCCACCAAAGCGGCGATTCCGGCCTCGTCGGCGACGCTGCTGGCGTTGGCGATCGCCTCGCCGCCCGCGGCCTCGATCTGCGACACCACGGCCTGGGCCGCGCCGTGCGAGGCGCCGCTGCCGTCGCGCGCGGCGCCGAGATCGTTGACCACGACCTTCGCGCCGCGCCGCGCAAGCTCCAGCGCATAGGCCTTGCCGAGCCCGTTGCCGGCGCCGGTGACGATCGCCACCCGATTTTCGAAGCTGATGGTCATTGTGTTCCCTTGCCCCAATCCCGTTCGATTACCCCCCGGGCGCCAAGCGCCGCAAGCCTGCCGAGCTGCCCGGTCAGCGCGGCGGCGAAGCGCGGATCGGCCGCCAGCGCTGGCAGGAAGACCGCCTCGAGGCCCAGCAACGCCCTCACCTGCGCCTCCGGTTCGCTCTGTCCGGCCAATCGCCGGCGAGTCTCGCCGGCCAGTGGATCGTCGACCGCGAACGCCCTTCCTTCGTCATCCCGACCCGCTTGCCAGCGCATCCACGCGGCCACCGCCAGCGCAAGCGCGTCGATCGGCTGCCCCCTTTCCAGCCGGGCGGCGATCGGCGCCAGCAGGCGCTGGGGAAGCTTTTGCGTGCCGTCCATCGCGATCTGGCGCGCGCGGTGCTGCAACCCGGGATTGGCGAAGCGGGCCATAAGGGCTGCGCGATAGGCGCCGAGATCGAGGCCCGCCGGCGGATCAAGCGTCGTCTGGGCCTCGTCCCACAGCGCTTCGACGAAGCGGCGCCCGGCGGGAGTGGCGACGAACTGGTGGACGAACTCCACTCCGGCGAGGCCGCCGAGATAGGCGATCGCGCTGTGCGCGCCGTTGAGCAGGTGCAGCTTGGCGTTCTCCCAAGGGCCGATATCCAAAGCGATCTGAACTCCGGCCGCTTCGAAATCGGGTCGCTCGCCGCGAAAGCAATCCTCGATCACCCACTGGCAATAGGGCTCGGCCTTGACCATCGCCCGGTCGACCAGACCGATCCGCGCGGCGAGCGCCTCAATGTCCGCCACCTCGGTCGCGGGGACGATCCGGTCGACCATCGTCTGGGGAAAGGCGATGTGATCGCGGATCCAGCCGGCGCGCGCCGGATCGCTCGCGTCGATCACCGCTTGCGCCAGCCGCTCTCCGTTGCGCGGGAGATTGTCGCAGGAAAGGATGGTGAGCGGCTCGCGCCGCCGGGCGAGGCCGTCGGCGATGACCCGGATCGCGGCCGCGCCGGGCAGATAGCCCTTCTCGGTGACCGTCAGCGTCACCAGCTTCGTCTCCGGCGAGGCCAGGCGCCCGGCTAGGCCGTCCGCGCCGTGGATCACCTCGCGCAGGGCGCCGATCACCCGTACCTCCTCGCCGACCACCAGCGAGTAGAGGCAATCCTGCGGCGCCATCGCCTCGCGCACCGCCGGCGAGCGGAGCGAAGCGCCGGCGACGCCCCAGCCGAGATCGTCGAACACCAATGCCTGATGGGCGCGGTGAAAGGCGCCGATGCCGAGGTGCAGCACGCGCACCGGCGGGCGCGCGGCCGGCCGGCGAACCCAGTCGGGCGCGAGCGCGAGCGTCGCCTCGCTCAGCCGCGGAGTCACAGCTTGTAGGCCGCCTTGGCGAGATCGTAGGCGAGCGCTCGGGCCACTTCGTGCGCCTCGTCCTCCTCCAGCCTGTGCTCGGCGACCAAGCGGGCGAGGAAGGCGCAATCCATCCGCCGAGCGACGTCGTGCCGCGCCGGGATCGAGAGGAAGGCGCGGGTGTCGTCGTTGAAGCCGACCGTGTTGTAGAATCCGGCCGTCTCGGTTGCCGCCTCGCGGAAGCGGCGCATGCCTTCGGGGCTGTCGTGGAACCACCAGGGCGGCCCAAGCCTGAGCGCCGGATAATGACCGGCCAGCGGCGCGAGCTCGCGCGAATAGACGTCCTCGTCGATCGTGAAGAGGATGAGGGTGAGGCGGGAATCGTTGCCGAACCGGTCGAGCAAGGGCTTCAGCGCACGGACGAACTCGGTCTGAGCCGGGATGTCCGCGCCCTTGTCGCGGCCGAAGCGCTCCAGCACGGATCGGTTGTGGTTGCGGTACACGCCCGGATGGAGCTGCATCACCATTCCGTCCTCGATGCTCATCCGCGCCATCTCGGTGAGCATCTGGGCGCGAAACAGCTCGGCCTCGGCAGCGGTGAAGCTGCCCGAGAGAACCTGGGCATAAAGCGCTTCCGCGTCCGTCGTGGGCAGATCGGCCGTTGCCGCACTCGGGTGGCCGTGATCGGTCGAAGTCGCCCCGCCCACATCGCGGAAATAGGCGCGGCGGTTCTCGTGGGCACGCAGATAGCCGGCCCAGGTGGAGACGTCCTCGCCCGTAATTTCGCCGAGCCGCCGAACATTGCCGGCGAAACCGGCGAAGTCGGGGTCGACGACCGAATCGGGGCGGTAGGCGGTCATCACCCGCCCGTTCCATCCACTGGCGCGGATCGCGCGGTGATGGTCGAGCGGGTCGAGCGGGCTTTCGGTGGTGGCGATGGCCTCGATGTTGAACCGCTCGAACAGCGCGCGCGGGCGGAATTCCGGCCGCCTGAGCGCCGCGTCGATCGCGTCGTAATAATGATCGGCGGTGTCGGCCGACAGCCGCACGTCGAGGCCGAACACCTCGGCGAACACCCAGTCCAGCCACAGCCGCGAGGGCGTTCCGCGGAACAGATGATAGAGGCTGGCGAAGCGCCGCCAGATCGCGCGCGGATCGCTCTCCACGGCCCCGCCGTCGGCGCGGGGGATGCCGAGGTCTTCCAGCCCGACGCCCTGGCTGTAGAGCATCCGGAAGACGTAGTGATCCGGGACGATCAGCAATTCGGCCGGGTTGGCGAAGGGCTGGTTTTCGGCGAACCAGGCCGGGTCGGTATGGCCGTGCGGGCTGACGATCGGAAGGCCGGCGATCGGCTCGTAGAGCCTGCGGGCGATGGCGCGCACGGCCGCATCGGGCGGGAACAGGCGATCGGGATGGAGCTTGAGCGGCTTGGTCATCGCCATCGGCTCTAACCGCTTTTGAGCGGGTGTGAAGGCGCTCACGAGCGCCGGTTCTTGTTCCAGACCGAGATGAGGATGATCGAGAAGGCGGCGAGCCGAAGCAGATAGAGCCAGCTGCGCTCCTCCACCGGTATGTCCGCCAGCCGAAGCAAAGCCTGGTTGAGCCCGAGCAGCCAGAAGGCGATGGCGAAGGCGAGGAACAGGCTGTCGCGGGTCCGGCTCCAGAAGCGCAGGAAGAAGAGGCCCGCCGCGGCGAAGCCGAGGGTGATCGCGCCGGAGAGGAAATCGAGCAGCATCTACTCCTCCCGGTCCCAGATGAAGCCGAACAGGAGCACGCTCACCGCCGCCAGAGCGAGAAGCGCGCGCACCAGCCCCAGGTCGCGATCGCGAAGCACCAGCAGGTCGATGATCACCACCAGGTTGTTCGCGGCCAGCAGCACGAAGCAGAGCGCGCTCCACAAGAGCAGCCGCGCGCCCGTCCGCCGGAAGCTGCGCCCGAGCAGGACCGCGCAGGCGCTGCTCGTCAGGAAGCAGAGGAGATAGACGGTCGTCGGGAACCCGCTCGCCATCGCCTCAATCCTTCCACAGCCGGAAGGCGTCGGCGAACGCGCTGGCGCCGGGATTGGCGGCGGCCACGATCATCCGCCGAACGGCGTTCGGGCTGCTGGCGTAAAGCCGCTCGGTGTCGGCGATCAGCGCAGCCACCGAATCGGAAGCCGGCGCAAAGCGGGCGCCGGCGGGATCGACGAGGATCAGCCCGGCCGCGGCCAGCGTTTCGATGCTTTGGGCAACCACCAGCTCGCTCCCCCTCAAGGCGGCGACCATCTCCGCCCTAGTCAGCTTTCGCTCGTGATTCTGTCTGAGAAGGATCAGCAATTCCAGCGCCCAGACGGACCGGAAGGTCGTCCGGACGAAATCGGCGATTTCCTCGTTCGAAGCCATTGGAAGACTCGAAGACCCTCGATTGCGATCCGATCCACCCGCGGCGCGCCCTAGCGCGGTTCGCCGCCCGTGCAAGCGCGGTTCGGACTTCGTTCATCAAATTTTGGTTTGCTGGGCGCGGGTTGCTGATAAAGTGGCGCCCGGGCAAGGGGATCTTTATCGGGATTCGAGCGGGGGGGCCGCGCGAAGGAACGATTGAGTGAACGACCTTTCCCCCCGCGATCGCCTCGATCGCCGCATGCTCCTGACCGCGCTTCGCGCCTTCAGGCGCGGCGACTTCTCCGTGCGCCTGCCCGACGACCTTCCCGGCCAGGACGGCGAGATCGCCCAGCTCTTCAACGAAGTCGTCACGCTCGAAGAGCAGATGACCGAAGAGTTCGAGCGCCTCTCTCTGGTCGTCGGCAAGGAGGGCAAGATCAGCCAGCGCGGCCGCGTGCGCGGCGCGACCGGGGGCTGGGAAGCCAATCTGCGATCGATCAACGAGCTGATCGAGGACATGGCCCAGCCCACAGCCGAGGTGGCGCGAGTGATCGGCGCGGTCGCCAAGGGCGATCTTTCGCAGGCCATGGCGGTCGAGATCGACGGCCGGCCGCTGAGGGGCGAGTTCCTTCGCATCGGCAAGATCGTGAACACGATGGTCGAGCAGCTCGCCTCCTTCGCGTCGGAGGTGACGCGCGTCGCCCGCGAGGTCGGCACCGAAGGCAAGCTCGGCGGCCAGGCGCAGGTGAAGGGCGTCGCCGGCACCTGGAAGGACCTGACCGACAACGTGAACCTGATGGCCGCGAACCTGACCGGCCAGGTCCGCAA
>Ga0066652_100000019_pt1 | contig 147615 bp, 124 predicted proteins | sample GraSoiAngelo_101_FD_71413 | JGI IMG/M metagenome (GOLD analysis project Ga0066652, IMG submission 71413) | Grasslands soil microbial communities from the Angelo Coastal Reserve, California, USA - 14_0903_02_30cm | ecosystem: Environmental > Terrestrial > Soil > Grasslands | place: USA... | reverse complement strand
CCAAAAGATATGGCTGCTGAATTGTTCAAGCCATTTATCATCCGCAAACTGATTGAGAGAGGTATTGTAAAAACAGTAAAGAGTGCAAGAAAATTAGTTGATAAAAAAGAAGCAGTGGTTTGGGATATTTTGGAGAACATTTTAAGAGGCCACCCGATCATGCTTAACCGTGCCCCGACACTTCACCGTTTATCAATCCAGGCTTTCCAGCCAAAATTGATCGAAGGTAAAGCGATACAATTGCACCCATTAGTGTGTGCGGCGTTCAACGCCGACTTTGATGGTGACCAGATGGCCGTTCACGTTCCATTAAGTCACGCAGCAGTATTGGAAGCACAGTTATTGATGCTTGCATCACATAACATTTTGAACCCACAGAATGGTACGCCTATCACACTTCCTTCACAGGACATGGTGTTGGGTTTGTATTATATCACAAAAGGCAGAAAGACCATACCGGAATTAAAAGTTCGCGGAGAAGGAATGATATTCTACAGTGCGGAAGAAGTTATCATTGCTTACAACGAAGGTATCGTTGACTTGCATGCTCATATAAAAGTAAAAGCAAACATCCGTAATGAAGATGGTCTGCTTGTTCATAAGCTGATCGAAACAACTGTAGGTCGTGTAATATTTAACCAACACGTACCTGCAGAAGTAGGGTTTGTAAATGCATTATTGACTAAAAAGAATCTTCGTGAGATCATTGGTGATATTATTAAAATTACCAACGTTCCAAAAACAGCGAAGTTCCTTGATGATATTAAGACACTTGGTTTCCGCACAGCCTTCCAGGGTGGTTTGTCATTTAATATTAATGACCTTATCATTCCTGATGTAAAAGAAGAAATGCTGGACAATGCGAAAGTAGAAGTTGAAGAAGTATGGGATAACTATAATATGGGTCTTATTACAAACAACGAACGCTATAACCAGATCGTTGACATTTGGAGCCGTGTTGATACCCGTATTACAGAATCACTCATCCGTGAGTTGAGCAGTGATAAGCAGGGCTTCAATTCAGTATTTATGATGTTGGATTCAGGTGCCCGTGGTAGTAAGCAGCAGATCAAACAGCTTGCTGGTATCAGGGGTTTGATGGCTAAGCCAAGAAAATCAGGGTCAACAGGAAGTGAGATCATCGAGAATCCGATCCTTTCCAACTTTAAAGGTGGATTGAACGTATTAGATTATTTCATTTCTACACACGGTGCCCGTAAAGGTCTTGCCGATACAGCGTTGAAAACGGCGGATGCCGGTTACTTGACCCGTCGTCTTGTTGACGTAGCACAGGATGTGGTTATCACTGAAGAAGATTGCGGAACACTCCGTGGCATCAATACAAGTGCATTAAAAGATAATGAGGATGTAATTGAACCATTGAGTGACAGGATCGCTGGCCGTACTTCATTGCATAATGTTTATAACCCGCTGAATGATGAATTGATCATTGAAGCAGGTGATGAAATAACTGCAGACCTGTCGAGGAAGATTGAAGATGCAGGAATTGAGTTTGTTGAGATCCGTTCAGTATTGACATGCGAAAGCAAACGTGGTTGTTGCGTGAAGTGTTATGGTAAAAACCTGGCAACAGGTTACCTTGCACAAAAAGGTGATGCAGTTGGTATCATTGCTGCACAGTCAATTGGTGAGCCGGGTACACAGCTTACACTCCGTACCTTCCACGTAGGTGGTGTTGCGGGTTCTGCATCAGTTGAATCTACATTACCTGCAAAATTCGACGGTACTATTCAATTTGATGGTTTACGTACAGTAACTACAATGAATAGTGAGGGAGAAAAAGCCCAGGTAGTTATTGGTCGTACAGGTGAAGTAAGGATCATTGATACAAAGAATGATCGTTTGCTGATCACTAATAACATTCCTTACGGCTCTACTTTGAATGTAAAAGATGGCCAGAAAATTAATAAAGGTGAAGTTATCTGCACATGGGATCCTTACAATAACGTAATCATGGCTGAGCAGGATGGTGTGATCAAGTTTGAAAACGTTATTGAAGGTGTTACTTACCGCGAAGAAGCTGATGAACAAACAGGTCACAGAGAGAAAGTGGTAATTGAAACCCGTGATAAAACAAAAATTCCTTCAATTGTTGTAGAAGGAAAAGATAAAAAGATCTATAACCTGCCGACAGGAAGCCATATCATACCTGAAGAAGCTGAAAATGTGAAAGCAGGTAAAGTGTTGGTTAAAATTCCAAGGGTATTAGGTAAACTAAGAGATATTACCGGAGGTCTTCCAAGAGTTACCGAATTATTTGAAGCAAGAAACCCAAGCAACCCAGCCATCGTTTCTGAAATTGATGGTGTGGTTTCAATGGGTGCTATCAAACGTGGTAACAGGGAAATAATGATCGAAGCAAAAGATGGTGTTCAGAAAAAATATCTTGTTCCGTTGACACGTCAAATTCTTGCACAAGATGGAGACTTTGTAAAAGCAGGTACACCGATGAGTGATGGACAAATTGCTCCAGGCGATATTCTTGCGATCAAAGGACCATTTGCAGTACAGGAGTATGTTGTGAATGAGATACAGGAAGTTTACCGTTTGCAAGGTGTAAAGATCAATGACAAGCATATTGAGGTTATCGTTCGCCAGATGATGCGTAAAGTGATCATCGTCGATCCAGGTGATACTAAATTCCTCGAAGAGGACCTGGTTGACAAATTCGAGTTCATTAATGAGAACGATTTCATCTATGATAAAAAAGTAGTAACTGATGCAGGTGATTCAGGAAAAATGCGCCCAGGTCAGATCGTTACATTGCGTGAAGTAAGGGATGAGAATTCAGTGCTTCGTCGTAATGATAAAAAGCCGATCGAATACCGCGATGCAAAACCGGCAACATCTACTCCTTCATTGTTGGGTATCACCAAAGCTTCTCTGGGTGTGCAAAGCTGGATCTCAGCTGCATCATTCCAGGAAACAACCAAGGTGCTTTCTTCAGCTGCGATAGAAGGTAAGACAGATGAGATGCTCGGATTGAAAGAGAACGTAATCACTGGTCACCCGATCCCGGCTGGTACAGGTTTGCGTGACTTTGAAAGCATCATTGTAGGTAGTAAAGAAGAATACGAATTACTGCAGACAACAAGAGAGGCTATGGATTTTGATGATGAAGAATAATTGAATGTGCAACAGATAAAATAATCAATAAGGAGTAAGATAATAATCTTGCTCCTTTTTACTTGAAACAGCAGGTTATTGTGTAAGGCATATTGCTTTCATGTTAACTGTTTCCTAAAGTACCTGAATCATTATATTTGCGGCCGGGTTCATGTTTAATTTGCAAAAAAAGATTGAATGAAAAATGGAATGCTGATTTGGAATATTCTCTTAACTGCGGTGGCGGGAATTTTGCTGTTTTTGTATTTTGGTAATAATAACAAGAGTAACACTCCAAAGACTGCCGCTGCTGATACAGCGAGTAAAGTAAGTTCCACCCGCATTGCCTATATCAATATGGATTCAGTAGAAGAAAATTATTCATATGCCCGGGAGATTTTGGATGAAGTCCGGAAATCAGAACAGGACAATAATTTTAAACTGCAGAAAATGAGTGATGATTACAGCAAGAAACTGCAGGGCTATGTACAACAGGATCAAAGTGCCGGGCTTACACAGCTTAGTGAAGCACATCAGCTTGATCTGCGGGAAACAGAAAAAAGAATCAGTGATCAGAAGCAGCAGCTTGAACAGGAGTATGTGAAGAGAGTATCACAACTTGAATTGACCCTGCGTAATAAAATAAAAACCTATTTGAAGGAATATAATAGTGACAGGAGGTATGCTTATATCATGTCACTTGAGGACAGGGTTTTTTATTATGTCGATACGGTTTATGATATTACAGTTGATGTAATAAAAGGATTGAACCTGCAGCATAAAAGCAAAAAAGAGTAACGGATAAATTTATTTTTGAAAGTCCTCTCATACCGGGAGGACTTTTTATTTGCGGCTACTTGAAATGAAAGGATTTACTTATCTTGACTTTTAAACCAACCCTTATGGCGGAACAGCAAACTTCTTTTAAACAATCACTCGGCTTGATGGATGCAACAATGATCGTTGCAGGCTCAATGATTGGCTCAGGTATTTTTATCGTAAGCTCAGATATCACCCGGTATGTAGGCAGTGCTGGCTGGCTCGTTGCCGTTTGGGCTATTACAGGTTTTATGACCATTACAGCAGCCGTAAGCTATGGAGAACTCAGCGGGATGTATCCAAAAGCTGGGGGCCAGTATGTTTATTTGAAAGAGGCGTTTAATCCGCTGGCAGGTTTTTTATATGGCTGGAGTTTTTTTGCAGTAATACAAACTGCTACCATTGCGGCAGTAGGTGTTGCGTTTAGTCGCTTTACTGCTTACCTGATACCTGCTGTAGGAGAAAACAATATTTTATTAGAGTTAGGCTCTTTTCATATATCTGCCGCACAGTTGCTCGCAATTGCATTGATATTATTTCTAACCTGGACGAACTCAAAAGGAATACAGGGTGGAAAGATCATACAAACGACTTTTACCTCGGCAAAACTCATTTCACTTTTTGGATTAATCATTCTCGGATTCTTATTGGCAAAACATAGTTTCTGGAGTGAAAACTGGGAAACAGGATTCAATGCAGTAAAACTTGAACAGGATGCGACCGGTGGATTTATTAAAGATGGAAGCTGGTCTTCTATTGGCGGGCCGGCATTAATGGGAGCTATCGCTGCAGCCATGGTAGGTTCTATTTTCAGTAGTGATGCATGGAACAATGTAACCTTCATTGCAGGTGAAATAAAAAATCCAAAGAAGAATATCGGGCTGGCTTTATTTTTTGGAACTCTCATCGTAACCGTTATTTATGTTTCAGCCAATTTAATGTACCTGCATGTACTTCCTTTAACAGGTGCTGATAGCATTGCTTACCCCGAAGGAGATAGGGTAGCGGTTGCTGCCTCCAATCAGATTTTCGGTGAAGCAGGGGCAATGATCATTGCAGTTATGATCATGATCTCAACTTTTGGATGTAACAATGGATTAATATTGGCTGGCGGCCGGGTATATTACACAATGGCCAATGATGGATTGTTTTTCAAAAAAACCGCTGAGCTGAATAAAAATGCAGTGCCTGAATATGCGATGTGGGCACAGGCAATCGTTGCTTCTTTGCTTTGCCTCAGCGGAAAATATGGCGACCTGCTGGATATGGTTTCATTTGTCGTTGTATTATTTTATGCACTCACGATCTTAGGTATTTTTGTTTTAAGAAAGAAAAGACCTGATATTGAAAGGCCCTACAAAGCATTTGGTTACCCGGTATTGCCGGCTATTTATATTGTTATGGCATTAACTTTCTGTTATTTCCTGATAACGATGAAGCCTAAGTATGCGGGCATCGGGCTGGGAATAGTTTTACTGGGCATACCTCTTTATTACCTGGCTGTTTCCCGTAAAAAATAATTACGGACATTTGCAGTATGGCAACTGATATTAAAAAACTATTTGAATCTTTTTCTTCAATCAAGGTTGGTGTGATCGGGGATGTGATGCTTGATACGTATATGTGGGGTAAAGTAGAACGCATTTCACCCGAAGCTCCCGTTCCTGTTGTTTCATTACACAAAAAAGAATATCGCATTGGTGGTGCAGGTAATGTGGCGTTGAATTGTAAGTCGCTGGGAGCACAGGTTTATGCAATCTCAGTAACGGGAAACGACAGTGATGGTATGCTGCTCGAAGAATTGTTTAATGAGCATATGATCGACACAACATGCATGGTAAAAAGCAACAGTCGTATTACAACTAATAAAACCCGTGTTATCAGCCGCAACCAGCAGATGATGCGGCTGGATAGTGAAATGACAAAGGATATTACTGACGAAGAAGAGATCAAATTATTGCAGAAGGTGCAGGATTTTATTGCTAAAACAGATCCGGATATTATCATTTTTGAAGATTATAATAAAGGGGTGCTGACTGAGTATGTGATCGAGAATGTAATTCAGCTTTGCGTTGAAGCCGGGGTAATGACAGCCGTTGACCCTAAGCGAAAGAATTTTTTCAGCTACCAAAACGTAACACTTTTTAAACCCAACCTGAAAGAAGTAAAAGAAGCCTTGAATATTATTTCTGATGCATCGGATGAAGCGGCCCTTTGCCAGGTGCATGATGAATTAAAACAACATTTGTCACACGAAATTTCTTTTATCACCTTATCAGAGAAAGGTGTTTTCATACAGCAGAATGGTTTTCATAAAATTATTCCTTCGCATATCCGTAATATTTCAGATGTATCCGGCGCCGGTGATACAGTGATCGCTACAGCTTCCTTAGTATATGCATCTACTCAAAACACTCACCTGATGGCGGAAGTTGCGAATATAGCAGGTGGCTTAGTGTGTGAAGAAGTAGGCACAGTAGCCATTGATAAAGAGAAACTGATGCATGAATGTGAAATGCTGTTATCTTAAACGGACAGACTGCGAGTTAATCAGGCTTCTTCCTTTTCTTCATTTTTCAATACGCTCATTTGTTTATTGAGTATCCCGTCATAATCTACAAATACTTCAAAGAAGATTTTAATGCAGGCAAAGAGGATGATAAATACTGTGCCTGCACCAAAACTTAAGAACATGCTGCCCACAATAACTGCGAACTGTTGAATGAATATCCGGATATAAGGCTGAAACATCAGGTGCATTAGCGATACTGTTCTGTACTGACCTGAAAGAATAAAGTTGTAGATCATGCTAAAACCATAACTAATAATAAAGCCTGCCAGCATGTAATAAGCGTCTTTACTTAATAGCTGGGGCCATTTATAAAAAAAGCTGAATACATTTATTCCACCATCCGGCATGAGCCCGGAAACGCCAAAGAATATTCCCATCTGGATAGCCACAAACAATCCATAATGAATCAAAAAGAAAAATATAAAGAATAATCCGTGTTGCTGTGTACGGCTCGGCCCATTATACCATGTATCGGTCTTCCTCACGGAAGTCACGATTCCCATTTTTATAATATTGAAAATACCAATGATGATCGTCTCGAGGCAATACACGAGAAAAACTTCTTTTGCACTCCATCTTTCAAACAAAACACCATAAACGGGAATCAAATTGGCAGCAATGATGAAATAATCTGATCGGGTGAGTTGTTTCTTTATCAGGCTTACAGTGGCTGGCATAAATGAATTATTTTCGCTTTCAACAGATATAAGGTTGAAGATATGGGAAAAATCAGTTTGGTAATACATGGCGGAGCCGGAACAATTCTGAAAACGAATATGACGCTTGAAAAGGAGAGCCAGTACAAGCAGGCGTTGCAGGATGCATTGGATGTGGGGTATAAGATTCTTGAGAATAACGGAACTGCAATGGATGCAGTAAAAGCAGCTGTTGTATCATTAGAGGATTGTATTCTCTTCAATGCGGGCCGGGGCTCTGTATTTACACATAAAGGCACACATGAAATGGATGCTTCCATTATGAATGGAAAAACATTACAGGCAGGTGCAGTAGCCGGTGTAAAAAATATCCGCAACCCGGTTTTACTGGCTGATTGTATTATCAAAAACAGTGAACATATTCTTTTATGTGGCGAAGGAGCAGAGGAATTTGCCAAACAATATAACATACAAACAGAACCCGACGAATATTTTTTTAGCCAGTTTCGTTATGATCAGTTAAAGCATGCACAGGAATCAGAAACGGTTGTGCTGGATCATTTCAGCCCCAATGAGAAAAAGTTTGGAACAGTTGGCGCTGTTGCCTGTGATGCAGAAGGAAATATTGCAGCAGCAACAAGTACCGGCGGTATGACCAATAAAAAATTTGGAAGGGTAGGAGATACGCCGATTATTGGTAGCGGTACTTATGCCAATAATAAAACCTGCGCCATAAGTTGCACCGGGCATGGGGAACCTTTTATGCAGACAGTAACTGCTTACGATGTAAGTTGCCTGATGGAATACAAAGGCTTTTCGTTGCAGCTGGCAATGGAAGAAGTTACACTTAAAAAATTAGTTGTCATCAATGGAGAAGGGGGAATGATTGGTGTGGATGCAAAAGGAAATGCTGCAATGGTTTTTAATAGTGATGGAATGTATAGAGGTATGAAATGTAGTGATGGATTGAATGAAGTTTCGATTTACAAATAATTATTCATGAAGAAATACGCCGTCATAGTAGCCGGGGGCTCAGGGTTAAGAATGGGAACTGCTGTGCCCAAACAATTTTTAATACTTGCCGGCAAGCCTGTACTTTGGCATACACTGACTGCATTCCTTGATGCTTATGATGATCTTGAAATAATCCTTGTATTGCATAAAGATTATCTTGATGCAGGATTAGAAATTGCCCGTTCAACTCATTCTCCCAACCGCATCGGTGTCACTGAAGGAGGTGAAACAAGATTTCATTCTGTACAAAATGGCTTAAAACATATCACTCAACATTCGGTTGTATTTGTGCATGATGCAGTTCGCTGTTTGGCAACAACCTGGCTAATTCATTTATGTTATGAAGAGACCTTGAAAAATGGAAATGCTGTGCCAGCAGTATCGGCTGTTGATACAATTCGTATTGAATCGGCATTAGGGAATGAACAAGTCGATCGTAACCGGGTACGTATTATTCAAACCCCGCAAACATTTTACAGCGATATGATCAAAGCAGCCTTTGAACAAGAGTACGAAGATTCATTCACTGATGAAGCAAGTGTGGTGGAGAGACTGAATGTAAAAATTAATCTTGTTGAAGGTGATTATAGTAATATAAAAATTACCAAACCGGTTGATTTGCTGATAGCCGAAAAAGTTCTGGAGGAAAGAAGTCTTAATAATCAGTAATTATTTCTTCATCCATTTCAAATAAAAGGGGAGCTTATTAATTTTAAAAAATGGATATAATTCTTCTTTAGCACCAAATCCACCATAGAAAAAAGCGAGATTGCGGATATCCGAACCTTCAAAGTCAAGTACAAGATTTTTTTCAGCATTGTCTTTTATAAAAGCATCTATCAGTGCATGTGATGCTCCTATTGTTTTCCCATCAGGTGTATTTCCAACAAGAATATAATAAGCCCTGTTATGCGAGTAAAAAAAAACACAGGAAGCCATGATCGCTTTTTGTTCATTCACGATTGCATAGGTTTCTGCCTGTTGCTTTTGTTTCAGCAGGTGAAACAGTTTTTCAAAATGATAGTAATCTTCTTCCGGTAATTTGCCTGCATTAAGCAATTCCTTATTGATGAGTGTAATTTCTTCAACAGCTATATCTTTTTTAACTGTATAGCCTAACTGAAAAGTCTTCTTGATATTACGTTGATGATTTTCCCTGTAACCTGCAACTAAATCTTCATACGATCTGTTGAGTGATAAAACGTGGTTTGTTCTCAGGATGAACTCATCACGGTGTTCTAAAACATTCCCACTGTTCAGGCATATTTCAGCAAGCTTAAATTTACCCGGAATAGCATTGATAAATGAATTGAGCAGCGGATAATCCAGTTTTTCCCCAAATAAACCTAGTTGTGCAGTAAATGCCGGCTGGTATAAATAATGTATACCATATTTTTTATTCCATGTAAGCGGCATTACGGCTTCATAATCGTTAAATATTAATGCATCCCAATGCTTCGCCATTGTATCGAGATAAAATGAATACGCATAGATCAATCCATTGGATGCTTCAGCTATACATTTATCCCATTTAGTTTTATCTATCTGTTTGTTAGTGAGATATTGTATTTGGGAAGAGAACGGCATCAGAAAATGAGATTACGATCGAACTTACGCAAATTGAAATTGGAAATATCAATTGTGAATGAAATTGTTTTAAAGAACCGGCCTTTTTCTTCAATGGTTGACTGGATATATTCTTTAAACACTTTGCTGTAAATGATCGGTATGTAAATGTTGACAGTTTCTTTCAAGAGTGGGATCTGTAATCCAAAATCAAACAAGAAACGATCGATCTCTGCATTTTTCTCCCATGCTTCAGCGAATGTGCCGATATCAAAAAACAGTTTCAACGGAATCTTGACAGGAAGAAGACTTAATGGATTTATTCCATCAGGGATAGTAGTACTGAAATTTATTGACGAAAGCCAATTATCTGTCTTGCCTACTTTGCTTGCGAGTAGATCGGTTCTTACTTTAAATGCGCCATCACGGTTCATGATCTGCTGACTTTCGAAACCTTCATATTGATTACGTCCAAGAAAATAATCGCTGTAAGTATAATCTTCAGATCCGTTAGGACCGGTCATGTTTAAATGATAACGATCCGTGTTAAACTGTTTGGTGATTGTTTTGCCACCCGTATAGAAAAATTTTCCGGCAAACAATCTTACATTCAAGCCTCCACCTTTTGGATAATTGAAAAAATAATTTCCAGTGAAAGCCGCTCTTACAAAATCTTCCGCCTGTTCCAGTTTCAGCTCACCTGAATAAGGATATAATGCCCGGTAATTCTCAATTACAATTCTTAACTGGTTAAGTGTCCTGTTTTGAATTACTGTGCGGAAGCGGTTATAGATCGTAGTGTCATTTGGAGGATTGACAACAGTATCACGATAAAAACGTAATGCATCTTCACCAATGAGAAAAGTTTTCCATTGAAAGAAACGTAACCGGGTGCTGCGTGGATCTTTTTCCTTTAAGGTAAAACGTATGCCCGGAACTGTTTTCTGAAATGAGAGATAAGCTTTATTGCCATCACTGCTTTCAAATTTATTCTGAGAAAATTTTGAATAGCTTACTCCCGGTTCGATCTTTTTGAATATGCCATTTGGATAGAATGTGTGAAAAGCGAAACCTATTCCGTTAAACTCTTTTGAACCAAATGCATAATAAGGAAGCACCATAAATTGAAATTTCGATGGAGGCAAGTTGACATTGGTAAATAGTACACCTGCCATTCCTTTATCATAGTAGTTATATCCGGGCAAGGGTACCCAGGTAATAACTGTTTTTTTATCCAGGTTCGCCTGCTTTACAGCTTTTATTATTCCTTGTATGGCAAAGCCTTTTCTGTTATCGGGAGGAAGTGATCCTGTTTTTGAAAGCAATGAAAAAACAGAATCCAGGTTTTTACCGCTGCTTTCTTCCATTACTTTTCTGAAATCTTCAGGATAAGGATGTTTGAATTTCCATTTATCAAAATATTCATGCATGGCTTTTGAAAAAGCCTCCGGGCCCATTTCTTTTTCCAGCAACCGCATCCATTCGGCTGTTTTAAAATAAGCAATAAGTCCATAATTTCTATCGCTGAATTTTTCCGATGTGGTTTCTATCGGCTGGTCATTCTTTGTTGCAATAACTGTCTCAACAAGACTTTGTTCAGTTTGTTGTTTATATTGATGATCTTTTTGCAAACTATACTTGTTTTCATAAAATGAATTCATGCCTTCATCCATCCAGGGATGCGTCCGTTCATTGCTTGCAAGGATTCCATAAAACCAGTTATGCCCTACTTCATGGGCAATTACTTTATCCAGTTCCTTTGCTGAAGTCATTGGTGAAATAACGGTGATGCCGGGATATTCCATACCCCCACCAAAACTTTCAGGGCCTTGTACAACACTTACCGTGTTATAAAGATACTCTCCGACATTAGTGGAGTAAAACTTAACAGCGTCTTTTGCATTTTGCAAACTGTTTGCCCAAATTTTTTTGTGTTCCGGTGTATAAAAACTGAATACATGAATTAATCTATCAGAAGGGAGAACAAGAGGTTCATAGTTTACAATAAAACGTTTATCAGCAAACCATGCAAAATCATGGGACAGTATTTGTTTATAATGAAGTGTTTTGGTCGTAGGTGAGCTTTCCGGAAACTCCTGGATCTTGGTTTCAATAAGTCCTTTTGAGTTTTTTACTTTTTTCTTTATCGGTTCCCAGGTGAAATTTTTTCTTTCCATGAGCCAGGCTCTTTCATCTTCATTCATTAGATAGCCCGATGCAGCCACAACATAGTTTGAAGGAACCGTAATTTTAACTTCCGTATTTCCAAATTCACTGTAGAATTCTCCCTGGTCAAGATAAGGCATCGGGTGCCAGCCTTTATGATCGTACACTGCCGGTTTGGGATACCATTGTGTGCACTGATAACTTTGCCCAACATGCCCGCCGCGGGAAATATTGTAAGGTAATTGAACATGAAAAGGTGTTGTAATAGTAACCGTCTGGTTAGGCGCAAGGGGTGATGGCAAGATCAATTTTACGATATCAATATGCTCGGGATGATCTTCTATTTTGACTGAAATATTATCGATACGAAAATCGAGCCTGTTGATATATCCTTTTTCTTCTTTTTTGGAAAAATAAAATTTTGTATTACCATTTTCAAGCAACTGATCGCTGAAGGCCGTCTTGTCATTTTTATAGGCATTGGGCCATAAGTGAAACCAGATATATGTTAACGTATCGGGTGAATAGTTGGAATAAATGATCTTTTCAAAACCGTCAAGGCTATGATCCTTGTCATTCAGCGAAACGTCGATATTGTAGCTGACCTGTTGTTGCCAGGTTTGGGAAAATAAATTGAGCTGCAGGATTGATGCTAATACGAAAAGAAAAATTTTATTTCTCAAAGGATGGGAATTTCCTCAAAAATAGAAAAGAAGCGTCGTATTTTATAGATGCTTCTTTTCATATCCGTTAATAACTTATTTCAGGCTGCCTTTCTTTTTCAGCAGGTCAAAATAGGTGTCCAGTTTCTTGCCCATGTTTCCTTCATCACAGCCCTGAAATCTTCCGGATAGGGATGTTTGAATTTCCATTTTTCATAATAGGCTTTTAAACCTTTAATTGACTATTTTCCTTTGCCCAGGAAAATAATCCGAATGGTATGGATCATGATCTTGAAGTCAAGTGCAAGTGAAATATTCTCAATATAGAGCAGATCATATTTACTGCGTTCGATCATTTCTTCTACATTTTCTGCATACCCAAACTGAACCATGCCCCAGCTTGTAAGACCGGGTTTTACTTTCAGCAGGTATTTATAATAAGGAAACTGAGGGACCAACTGGTCGATATAGAATTTTCTTTCGGGTCTTGGTCCTACGAGGCTCATTTCACCTTTTAAAATATTCCATAGCTGGGGTAATTCATCTAATCGCCATTTGCGCATTACACGACCCCATTTGATGATCCGTTCATCATTATCCGATGAAAGGGCAGGCCCGTTCTTTTCTGCATCTGCAAACATGGAACGGAATTTATGCATCATGAATGGTTTTCCCCTGTAACCAATTCTTTCCTGTGAATAAAAAACAGGACCCGGAGAGGATAATTTAACTCGGATAGCAATAAACAGGAACAAAGGTGATAAAAGGATTAATGAAATAAATGCAAGGCCGAAGTCCAACAGGCGTTTGATGTTTTGTTGCCACTCTGGCATTAAACCGGTCTTAATATCAATAAGTGGTGCGCCAAGTACATTGCTTGTTTTAACAGAACCCGAGAGAATGTCCAAAATATCTGGTTGAATTTTTACAGAAACATCTTTCTCTCCCAACCGGCTGATAATATTTTCCAACAATGAATGTTCGGATTTTTCTACAGCAAGAATTACCTGGTGAATATTTTTTGTATCAATGATCTTTTCAAGCTGATCTGCTGTGCCTAGCTTCGGAATATATTTATCCAACCCGTTCTTACCATTCCCGTTCGTCATGATATAACCGCTGAATTGAAAACCATCATTCTTCATAAACTTCTCACTTTCTTTATAAATGCGAATGGCATTTTCATTACCGCCTACAAGAATTGTATTAAATACTACTTCCCCTTTTAGCAATTGTTTTTTTGCTTTGTTCAACAAAATCCAGCGGCCAAATAATGTAAAACTGAATTGCAGCAAAAACAATACACCAAAACCTGAATAGTAATAAGTGTAGCTTTTTTTTGCGTCATCCAGCAGGAATAAAAAGAAAAGTATAACGCAACCGATCAGGCTGCAAATGAAAGTCATCGTGAATTCATTCAGCCTTGATTTTTTATATAATGAATGATAAGAGCCTACGATCGTATAAATAGCCAACCAGCCCATTGGAATAAAAAATATACCCAGCCAGAATTTTTCATCAGTTAATAAATGCCCGTCATTAAAAACGGGCTCTTTCAAAATCAACTTTCGGAGAAAGAAAAATAAACCCCATGCTAATGCGGCCATGAAGTAATCCATTATCGCATAATAAGTCACCGGTATTTTTCTGGTGTGGCTCATTGGCGGCTGATGAGGTTGTTGCCAATTCTGTCAAGTATCTGGTGAGCTACTTCCATTGCCATCAGCCCGTCCAGCTCAGACACAATTGTTTTATGATTATTCTTGATAGCATTTACAAATTCTTCCAGTTCCCGCTTAATAGCATTTACTTCAGGTATTATCGGGTTGGCAACAGCAATTGTTTTTTTACCGCCGCCGGGAGTTTCAATTTCAAAGGTAAAAGCGTTTGTATCAGTTGGTTCTTTTAGTTTGATGATCTCCGTTTTCTTATTCAGAAAGTCAATGCCGATATAGGCATCTTTCTGAAACAAACGCATCTTCCGCATTTTTTTCATCGATATTCTTGATGAAGTAAGATTCGCCACACAACCATTATTGAATTCAATACGAACATTGGCAATATCAGGCGTCTCGGTCATAACACCTACACCACTTGCCGAAATATTCTTTACATCGCTTTTTACAATGCTTAAAATAATATCAATGTCATGGATCATCAGATCCAGTATCACACTTACTTCTGTACCCCTGGGATTAAACTGTGCTAGCCTGTGTACTTCGATAAACATAGGATTGAGGTTTACATCCTTCATGGCAAGAAATGCGGGATTAAATCTTTCGACATGACCTACCTGTAGCTTCACATTTGATTCTTTAACCAACTCTACTAATTGACGAGCCTCGTCCATAGTATGCGCAAGCGGTTTTTCCACAAAAACATGTTTACCTTTCTTAATTGCCTTTTCACATAATTCAAAATGATAATTTGTCGGGGCTACCACATCAATAGCATCGCATAGGCTTATAAGCTCTGCGGCATCAGTAAATCGTTTAAGTCCATATTTTTTCTCTACTTCTGCGGCTATATTATCATCTGGGTCAAGAAAACCGACCAGTTCTACTCCGGGGATTTCTTTCCAGTTGTTCAGGTGAAATTTCCCCAGGTGACCTACGCCGAAGACTCCGATTTTTAGCATGAATTTGAATTATGTGCGCAAAAATAGTCTAAATCGGACTGCCTATTAAAACAAAAAACAAGGTATTTCGGTGAGTTGGGTGCAACCCTTTTTCTTATAGAGAAGTAGTATGGAGCAGTTTGATATTGTCGGAGAAATGCAGGCTTTTATGCACTTGAGAGGAACAAGTTTTATAAATGTATTCTCCAAAATCAGAACCATGAATTCTGATAAGTTTAATTATCCCTCAGCTTCTGTTCTTACAATTTGGATCTTTTGAATAAATTCATTGAAATCGTTTCCATGATTCGTAGCGGAACCATATGCATCCATGATATAGCCGATCAGGCCATCAGTAGCTTTTATTAGATAAATGACCGACATATCGGATGGATTACTATCGCCTTCAAAACGGTAAGTTTTTATAATGGTTAATTCTTCAGGTGTATAATATTTTCCTTTTCCTGCAGTAAAACCTTTTTCATCATAATAAAATTCAGTATCCTGTTTTTTATGTCTTAAGTTTTCCAATACAGTGTTTACTGTTGTCATCTCGGTTTTTGCTGTGTTCATAACTTTTGTTTTAGTAGCTGATGAAATTTATCAGCTGTTTTTCAAACCCAATTACTAATTCTATAAACCAAATAGTGTTCCGTCTTTTAAATTACCCGTTTATTATTTCACCTCCATTAGGATGAATAAACTGTCCGGTAATAAAACTTGCATCATCACTGGCAAGAAAAAGGTAAGATGGCGCAATTTCAACAGGTTCCGCAGCTCTTCCCATTGGAACATCGCTGCCAAATTTTGCCACCCGTTTGGCAGAAAAACTAGATGCAATAAGGGGGGTCCATACAGGGCCAGGTGCCACCCCATTTACCCTGATACCCTTTTTGACCAGGTTAGCAGATAAGCTTCGTGTAAAAGCTACAATCGCCCCTTTGGTTGCTGCATAATCAATAAGCCCTGCGCTGCCCCGGTATGCTGTTACAGATGATGTATTAATGATACAAGTTCCTTTTTTCATATAGGGTAATGCCGCTTTGGTAAGCCATATAAAGGGAAAAATATTTGTTTCGAATGTTTTAAACAATTCTTTAGTTGTAAGATCTCCCAGCTTTTTATTTTCATAATGCAAAGCTGCATTGTTTATCAATATATCAATACGGCCATATTCCCGTATAACTTTTTTAATTACTTTTTTGCAATTTTTTTCGATAGCAAGATTGCCGGGTATAAGTGTACATTTTCTTCCATAAGTATGTTGAACAATATTTGCAGTCTCCTTTGCATCCTTATGTTCATTCAGGTAGCAAATGATAATATCTGCTCCTTCCTTTGCAAAAAGTACAGCCACGGCTCTGCCTATTCCGCTATCACCTCCGCTTATCAATGCAATTTTGCCCAAAAGTTTATTGCTGCCCTTTTTTTCAGAATAATCAAATACTGGTTTTGGGCTTAATTTTTTTTCATTGCCGGGTCTTTGCTGAAGTTGGGGTTTGCGCAATTGCCTCTGCTTGCTTCCTTTTTGCATGACTTTTTTTAATAACCGGAAAAATTCATACCAAGAAACTTAATGCGATACAGCCAAAAAACTCTACTATCAGGTGAGAAGTCTTTTTGACAGCAGAATATCTTTTACTCTTAAAGTCCCTGAGCCAATAAGCAATGGCTATAATAAGACCGACAACAAAAAGTTCTGGCGAAAAAAAATTTCCTGGTGACTTAACAATAAAAGAAAGAAGAAGAAACATCAAGACGACCACACCTGTGTCTTGTGCTGGTTTATTGTAGGTTTCCATAATCTGCTGTTATTTTATACCATTCATTATATAAAAGACCGGAGCAGCAAATGCTGTACCGGTCTTTTATTGTAACAATTAAAGCTGAGCGTCCCGCAATTTTTTTACTTTGTCATGAGCTTCTCTGAGGGTTGCTTTTTGTTGCTCAAGCAACTGACGAACATCACTGCTAAGGTCATCTTCTTCTAGCGCTGATTGATAAGCCCTTTGAGCCGCATCCTCTCCAAATTCGCATGACTCAAGAACAGATTTGCGGTCTTTTCCACTGAATGTTGCTTTAACGCCCATCCATGCTCTATAAATCTTTCCACGAATTGTTGTTCCTTCTTCCGGCTCATCTCCTTCAGCCATCACACGTTGTCTTAATTCGCCGGCAAACTGATTACTTTGTGTGGCAAATTTTGCAAAAAGCGAACGAAGGTCTTCATCTGATGTTTGCACAGAGGCTTTGTTATAACCTTCTACCCGATCATTATTGATTTCTATCAGGTCATTCAGCGCTTCTGTGTTTTGCATTGTACTTTTCATAAATAATAGTTTAGCGATTAATAAAATATTTGGATCACACATGTAAAGATTTTACACTTATTATATTTTTTTTCTTACAGGCTTACGATGCTCCTTTTTATTGTGTGTAATATCATTCCCATTTACAGTTTGTTCTTCATTTATCCTGGCATCAAGATCATTTCTTATATCAGGACGATGTTTATGAGTATTAAACTGAATATTTTCTTTCTTTAGCTGGCTTATTTTCTTTTTCATATTGCTTAGCATGTAAAAATCATACCAATCAGGAAAATAGTTTATTCATCGGTGCCAGATTTTCTTTGAAAAAAAAGTTGGTATCACATTTGATTTTAATGAAAACGATATTTCTTTTCTTATTTAAAAAAAATTGTATGACAACTAATATTAATTATCAGTCTATCGAAAACAAGCTGGGTGAGTTAAAGACCGCAGTTATGTACAGTATGAGTAACAGCATAAAAAAATTGCCAAATGATGTTGTGGGGTTTTATAAAGTTGATGAGGAAGGAAAGATTTGGTTTACCGCCCACAAACCAAGAGGTTGGATAAGAAACTATGAGTATTGTTTTCCAGCCAAGTTGTTTTTCTATCGTAAGAATGTGGATTTCTATATGGAAATAGATGGAACAGTGTTATTTGCAAGTAAAGATGAAGTGGAAAGTTGCAAGGATGAATTAACAGAGAAATCATTATTACTTAAAATAACTCCCCAAGTTATTGAGTATACAGAAACAGGAAAAAAGAATTTATTCCAGGGCATGTCACGTTTCTTTTCAGGTTTCTATAATGGGCTTTCAGAAATGTTACCGATACCATTTAGCGCTATAGGACAAGGGCAAAGATAAAAAACGAGCAGTATGGAAAATAAATGGATGCACACAATGGGGAAAATAATCAACATCCGGTGTGGCCTTTTGAGGTTTAAAAATAAAAACGAAAGAATCTCCTTGCCGGTAGATGTCGAGCAAACTACTTGTGATAATGGTTATTTTCATGTTGTAGTAAAAGATGGAGATTGCCCGATGAAGCTCATCAATCAAAATGCAAACTTCATTCAAAGAACAGATAGTGGCTATTTATTTGTTTCTGCCTATATCACGAGCATCATGAAATATAAAAAAAGTGTTTTGCTATTGGATGTGATAAAGGCATGTTCTTTTGTTCGTAAGAAAACGGGCCAATCAACCTGGCTGGAAGAAACCTGCCTATATGAACAAATGGAAGGAAGGTAGGGAATGGATTTTATCACCTGTTAAAAGAAAATAGGCGTGCATCCTTGTTATTTTTATTTTTAAGTAAATCACAGATAATTTGAGCTGCAATTATACTAAATGTAATTCCATTGCCTCCAAATCCCAATGCAAACAAAGTATGAGGACGCTGACGAATGGCCCCAATATATGGAAGACCATCAATTGTTGATGCAAAAGTACCAGCCCATCTGAAATCGGTTTTGAAAGGAATGGAAGGAAATAATTTGGCAAACGATTTTTCCAGATCTTTTGATTTTATGTTTATGTATTTATCTCTTTTATTCGGGTCAGAGGAATCAATGTCTTTCCCGCCAATAATGATTCTTTTATCTTCAGTGGTTCTCAAGTACAGATAAGGAGTAGAAGTTTCCCAGATCAATGAATCCTTATACCATAATTCTTGTATCGCCACAGGTTCACTTATTATAGCAAAAGTTGATTGTAATTCCTGTATTTTAAAAGGAATATATTGCTGCGATTCATAGCCACAGGCAATAATAAGTTTCCTTGCCTTTATCCTTTTGCCATCTCCTGTCAATAATTCCACTCCTCTTTTTTTATGGCGTATTGAAACAATTTCTGTATGATCGCATACCTGCATTCCCTTTAGTTGTCCATCATTTAGTAATTTATGAGTAAGAGCATATGCATCCAGGCTGGCTCCCGTAGCCGAAAGTATACCAGCAGGTTTTGAAAATCCAAATTTGTCCAGAACATCTTTTTCTTCCAGCCATTCTATTTCGATCCCCGCTTTTTTCCTCCATTCAAATTCTTCCCAAAGTGGATCTTTATCTTTTTTATAGGAAGCAAATTGAAAACTGGGACTGGGAATGAATAATTTTTTTGCATTCAGCTTTGAACATATATTTTTTATATCCGTGATGGATTTAAGGCATAGTTCATAACTTTTTATTGCATCTTTTTCTCCACGTAATTTAACCAACTCTCTTAATGGGGTATCAATTTCATATTGCAATAAAGCAGTACTGGCGGCCGTACTACCCATTCCAATATGTCTTCGATCTAATACGAGTACGTCAAATCCCACCTGCTGTAAGTGCCATGCTGTAAGTGCCCCGCTGATCCCACCTCCAATTACAGCTATCTCTGTCGTGACATTTTTTTGAAGTGATGGATAACTTTTGATTATACCATGCTTTAATAACCAGAAAGGGCCGTTTGATCGGAGATCCATACAAATAATATTAAAAAATCGGGCCTGATTTTATTGTCATGTTTGCATTTATGCTACTTGATTCCTGTATTATTTATTTGTAATTTATTTACACATGAAGCTGCGCTTCATTCACTATATTTTTTTTAAAAAAATGATTTTATGGGGAAAAGCTTGCCCATTTTTTGAATGCAATTTGTTCCATTTTGTTTTTCATGTTGAATTTCGAAGGGCATAATGTTTGTGAGTAAACTTACTATTCTTTAATCTTTAAATTTTACCATTATGACAACGAGAAGAAATTCAGGCGAAGGTTTTGGCTCAATGCATCCTGAAGAACGCCGGGGTTTTGCAAGCCGTGATGAACGAACCTCACAGCGAAGGTTTGAAAATGATTATGATACTGATTTTGGAAATGGACGAAAGTATTACGATGATTCACGAGATAGCCGATTTGAAGCTGGGGACAGAACACGAAAAGAAAGACATATAAACGATGATGAGGATTATGATAACGGAAATAGCGGAAGGTATGGTCGTTCTGAACGGCGATATAACAGTGAATATGGAGGTGGTGGTTTTGAAGACGACAGATATGACAAAGATTATAGAGGTCAGGATCAAAGATCTCATAGAGATCAAGGTCAAAGATCTAGTGGTAGATATTCTGAAGAAAGTCGCAACGATAATAATCGTTTTTTTGATGAAAATCATTATTCACGCAGAGGATTTGGCAGCATGGGTCGCCATAAATATGAAAATGAAATGGGTTATCGTGAACATTCCTGGGAACCCTATTCAAATGGTAACAGGAGATCGTCTTCAGATGGTGATAGTAGAAGAGAATATGGAAACGAACGTAATGTGAATCGTGGCTACACTGAAGACCAGTACAATGATCGTGGAATGAGAGGAAGAAACTATGATGATTTAAACCAAAGAAATAAGGGTTGGGATGAAAGCCGTGATTATGCTTTTGGTAAGTCGCCTGAAAAAAGCACCAAGACAACCACCAGTAGCAGAAAAAAATCATCTGCAAAAACGACAGCTAAACGCGGAAGCAATAAAAAATGATTGCTAGCCACGAGTTCAAAATATGGTTTATTCATTTTGTAAAATAATAATGTATGAAAAATTCAAAGACTAATAATGGCACTTCTACCAATGGTAAAGAAGGCAAAAATAAAATATCTCCTTTGGAGAAGTTTTTTACAGACCAGCTGAAGGATATTTATTATGCAGAACAGCAACTTGTAAAAGCCTTGCCCGAAATGCAACATGCATGCACTACCGAGGAACTGGAAGATGCTTTTGAAAATCATCTCAAACAAACAGAAAGACAATTAAAAAGATTGGAACGGGTTTTTCAATTGATTGATCAAAAACCTGAGGGAAAAAAATGTGAAGCTATTGAAGGGCTGATAAAAGAAGCTAAATCAATCATCAGTGAAACAAAAGAAGGAACAATGACAAGAGATGCGGCTTTAATAATTGCTGCTCAAAAAGTAGAACATTATGAAATTGCTACTTATGGCGGATTAGTACAGCTGGCTATTACTATGAATCTTCACCAAGTAGCAGATTTGCTTGATAAGACACTCCAGGAGGAGGAGGGAGCCGATCATTTGCTTACTCATATCGCTGAGACACGTATAAACTTAATGGCAGAAAATGAAGGACAGTATTCCTGGCAACGAAAAGAAGAAATGGCGGATATGGAAGAATAATATTTTCATTAGGACGGTTCGTAAGGGAGAAGGCCCGGCATTTATTTGCTGGGCTTTCTTTATATATGAATTAGGAGGTTGCGGAAAGAATATCTCTTGACAAATAAAAAAGGTTATCAAATACTATTTAATAACCTTTTATGTAAGAAATACAGTCTACCAATATCTCTTTTGTATCGCTTTTGCTGAGTCAAGATGCATTCTCAATGCAGGCAATGTTTTGTCAGCAAATGATTTTACATCAGCATCTTTAGCATTTTCCATTGCTTTTTGAAACATATCAATACCTGCCTGGTGATTGTCAACCATTGTTTTTATAAAAGCTCTGTCGAAATCTTTACCAGTTTTGTTTTTGAGGTTATCAATTTCTTTTTGTTTTTCATCAGAAACTGTTGCGGGTAGTACAATATTTTTTTGACCAGCAAGATTTCTCACCTGCTCATTTACAGCTGAATGATCTTTATTCAGCATGCCTGCAAGATCTTTAACCGATTGATAGATGGCTTTTTGTTGTGCCAGGGAAGTCATTTCTACCTCTGCAATGCCTGAATTAGCAACCCGAACTAGGAATGAAGAACTTTCTTCATCTATTACAACATTATTCCGGTTCATAGCAGTATCGACGTTGGCTGCATTCGCTGAATCTGCTTTTTCTACACTGTCTGTAGCAGTGTTGTTGCAGGAGATAAATAGCATAATTGGTAGCGATAAAACGATCATCTTTTTCATAAAACACATTTAGCTTAAAAAAATTATTGACAAAAAGCGTATTGAAACTTTCATGCCAATCAATATTAAAAAAATCAATGTGTAGCCAGACTTGTTTTCACATTTACTACTGGCACAATTTTTTCTTTACTGTATTCACAGAGTTACTTTCGGGGTGTTTGATAGAAGAAAGCTGGGAACAGTTTTCATATTCTTTCTGAGATCATACCCGCATAAACTGATCCGGGTAATTCCGGCGAAGTGACCAGGTAACTTGTAGAGAGTTTCGGTTCTGCCGGAACTCTTTTTTGTAAATACCTGTCCCATCATGAGGAATATAAACTACATAATGAACAAAATCAGTATTGTTTTTGGTATAATAATTTCATTGAGCACTATAGGTTGATAATTTAAAATCTCTTTGTATGAAAGCAATATGGACTGGCTCTATTGGTTTTGGCCTGGTAAACATTCCTATTCGTTTATTCAGCGCCGTTCAAAACAGTACACTTGATTTTGATATGCTTGATAAAAAAGATCATTCAAATATTAAGTTTAAAAGAGTGAATGAGAAGACTGGTAAGGAGGTATTATGGCAAAATATTGAAAAAGGATATTTATATAACGACAAGTATGTAATTGTAGAAGAAAAAGATTTTAAAAAAGCAAGTCCTGAAAAATCATCCCATATCGAGATCCTTCAGTTTGTAGAAGAGTCAGAGATCGACAGCGTTTTTTTTGAAACACCCTATTTTATACAACCCGAAAAAGGTGGTATCAAAGCATACGACTTATTAAGGGAGGCGTTACAAAAAACTGGAAAAGCAGGATTGGGTTCTTTTGTGATGCGGCAGCGGGAACATGTCTGCCTCATCAAGCCCTATAAAAATATATTAATGCTAAACTGCCTTCGCTATGCTCAGGAAATCAGAGATGCTAAGGAAATAAAAGCTCCAGGTTCAAAAGCTAAACCAGGTGAGTTAAAAATGGCCATTAATCTGATCGATCAGCTTACCGATTCTTTTAATCCTTCTTTTTTTAAAGATGAATATGCAAACGAGCTTTTGAAAATAATTAAGGATAAGGCTAAAGGTAAAAAAGTTGTATATCAACCTATGAAAGTCGTTCACGTAGGTAAAGCTGATGACCTTATGGAGCAACTAAAAGCAAGTCTTGGCAATAAAAAGAGAGCATCTTGAGTAAAAATTAAGAGATGATAAAATGAAAGCTTCTTTGAATAAAAAATCAACAGTTACAAATACTCATAAAATATTTTGGCCGGATGAAGGTTATACTAAAGGTGACCTGATCAATTATTATAAAACGATGGCCATTTATATACTTCCGCATTTAAAAGATCGTCCGCTTTCTTTAAAAAGAAATCCCAATGGAATTAAGGATGCTGGCTTTTACCATAAGGATGCAGGCGAAAATGCACCTTCGTTTGTAAAAGTTTATCCTTATGACAATGGAGAGAAGGTCATTGATTATATCGTTTGTAATAATGAAGCAACACTTATCTATTTAGCTAATCTAGGGTGTATTGAAATAAATCCATGGAATAACCGTTACCAGAAAAAAAATAAACCGGATTGGCTTGCGATTGATCTTGATCCGGGTAAACATAACAGTTTTAAGCAGGTGATAGAAACTGCCCAGGTAGCAAAGACTGTATTGGATAAGGGGAAATTAAAAGGTTATTGCAAAACGTCTGGAGCCAGTGGAATACATATTTATATTCCATTGAATGCAGAATATGACTATGATACAGTAAAACAGTTTGGTCAGTTCTTTATGCAGCAAATTCAGGAACAACTTCCCGGGAGCACAACATTAGAAAGAACGATATCTAAAAGAGGGAAAAAAATATACCTGGATTATTTACAGAATCGCCCCGGCCAGACATTGGCTTCCGTATACAGTGTGAGGCCGGTAGAGGGTGCCACAGTTGCAACTCCCATTGAGTGGAAAGAACTAACAAGCTCCCTTGATCCTGCAGCGTTCACTATGAAGAACATACATAAAAGAGTTATGAAGAAAGGTGATCTCTTTAAAAAAGTGCTGACAGAAAAAAATAATCTTCGAAAAGCTTTGCAATTGTTGACCTCATAAATGAAAGTCCATATGAAAAATTCTTCCCTATTTTTCCGTCTCACTGTGCGGGGCATCAACGGGTTTGGATTGTGGGGAACCTTTCTGACGTAGGAAAACCGATAGGATCACAATTGCAAAAACTGATAAGAATTCACTCTGCCAATTTTGAAACGATTCGAACCAGAAACGAGAGTCAGCTAGGTATGTGTTCCAGTTTTCCGTAGGTAATCCTTTTATTGCTAACTGTTCATTTTCATCTTTGAAACTTCCATAAAAATGCAGGATTAGGGAAAGTAAAAATAAAATGACAAGTGCAAGAGTTAGCGAATGTTTATAAATCGCCAACACCCAGCCACCACGTTTTACTGGCCACGGTACTTTTTTGCGTTTTGCCGAGGGTTCCCGGTCAACTTCTTCCGGCCCATCACATTTTTTTGATTCAGAAGAACCTTTCTGTCGTAGCGAAATAGTAAGCACCACGAATAAAGCCATTTGTAAAAATTCGCTTTCCCAATTTTCAAAAGTGGATTGAATGAAATGCCCTGAACTGCTGTAAGTTGCTAACGATACTTCCGGAAGATGTTCTTCCATTCGTTCTTTATTATATTCCTTAAATCCCATCAACCACTGACCAACTAATGCCAATAGAAAGAGTAACAGAAAGACGATGGACAAGCTATTATTATAAATAAATTTTCGCATGTTGAATTTCGTTGTTATATCCTTTTTGGTTTTTATAAAATTTATAAGATTGCAACAAGACGCTTACAAACGACTGAAATATATTCTTCCTGGATCTTTAAAGGTGTTTTCTCTTTGGGAATGATCTTGCCCTTTAATTTTATACGTCCTGCCCTGGCAACTGCGAAATATGCAAAAACTTTATTTCCTGATTCAGGTACCGGTGTTGCATAACCGGTCACTGCAATGCTCCAATCACTTTGAAAAAGCGGCAAGACCGAGAGAGCCATTTGTGTAGCAACCATCGGGGAGACGCAATTGACGGCCTGGGCATGTATCGGTTCTACGTGCAGGTGTTTATATTTTTGACCGAGATTATAGGTTGTAATTCCGCCCTGGAAAAATTTTGTTGCATCCGGCAGAGTTGACAATGCCAATTGGAACATGCCAGCCGTTACACTTTCGGCTACAGCAATAGTCTGTTCTTTTGCTAATAGCTTTTTACCAATCCGCTTCAACGTAACAGTATCGAACATACTATTTATTTATCCTTATGAAACATTTGCAACTTCAATTTGCTTTGGTGCTGCATGATTTTCTTGTTTCCAAATTCTAACTAATGGATCTGCGTTTCCTTCAAGCGGACCTGTGACTGGAAGAGGCAAACTTTCAATATTCTTATCTGCTTTCGGCCGTTCTTCAGGATTACCATAATTCATATCAAAATCGCGGCCTTCCGGATATCCTCCTATACAAATAACATCTTTTAAACGCCCCAGGTTTTTATGTGCCACTCCTGCGGGAATAACGATGACATCTCCTTTATGTAATACTATCTGTTTACCGTTTTCCCCGCCGAGTAGTAAGGTTGCTCTGCCTTTAATAACCGCCATGGCTTCATGAGTGTTACTATGATAATGATGATAGGTGTATATGCCATTGCGCCAGGTATTGCTCCAGTTATGTACTCGAAAAAGATTTTTGACATAACGGCCTGCAAAAAAAAATGGAAGTCGAACCGCTTTTTTGTAATGCAAAACTGGTAAGCTGCTGCCGGGAAAAATATCGTTATCGCTGATGTAATATGTCAATGGAGTTTTCATTTTCATATATACTTTCGTCCAAATGATATGCCATTAAGCAGGTTACTTAATATTAGCTGAGCTAACATTGTCTGAGGCAAAAAATCCACGTTGTTGAAAAGATGCCCGTATCAATGAGCATAAAATAGTGTTAGGTGATTTAGAAAGATAAAGTGTTATTCGTGGGGTCATCGACAGAAAAAATCATTCAGTAAGTATTTAGATGAAGTGGGTTGCTATTCAACAAAAATCCCCTGAGAACTATAAAATTCCAGGGGATGAATGAAGTTGATTTATTTGCGGACCGGACGGGACTCGAACCCGCGACCTCCGCCGTGACAGGGCGGCATTCTAACCAACTGAACTACCGATCCGTTCCCTTTTTTCGGGGTGGCAAAGATAGGGGAAAATCATTTTTTTGGAACAAAAGTTTCAGAAAAAATATTATAGCAAAATGACCCAAAACAGGTTTTATTTGGTCGCATTTAGGAGTCTACTAAAGTAAATTGTTTGATCCATTGAGAAGAAAATTGGCAAAGTGAATGATTGAATATTGGTTTTATGCGTATTATTAAAAACATGGTTCAACCCAAACAGATTAGATGAATCCGTAATTGAAAATGCTAATTTTGAAAAATCATAAAACCGAGTAGTATGAAAAATATTTTCTTTGGTTTAATTGTTTGTTTGCTGTTTGGCTGTAGCTCGCATGAACCTGCTGCTACGCCAGCCCCTTTTGCCAAGAGTATAGCAGCATTCAAAAAGCAGGATTCCATTTCTTTTCCTCCGGAGAATGCCATTCTCTTTATCGGCAGCTCATCTTTTACGTTATGGGAAGATGTACAGAATTATTTTCCCGGATATACTATCATTAACAGGGGTTTCGGTGGTTCCACATTAGAAGACCAGATACGATATGCAAATGACATTATTTTTCCGTACAAACCAAAGCAAATAATTATCTACTGCGGCGAAAACGATTTGGCTTTTTCTGATACAGTAACAGCAGTAATGGTTTTTGAAAGATTCAAACATCTATATAAAATGATAAGGGAAAAAACAAATGCTCCGGTTGCTTATATTTCAATGAAACCAAGCCCAAGCAGACGTCATTTGTTTGCAAAAATGCGTGAAGCTAATTTGTTAATTATGGAGTTTATTATTAGCCAGGATCCGAATGCAATGATAAGAAGCAATATGGATCCGGCACCTGCAGTCTTTATTGAAGTACATTCAAAAATGCTGAATAAAGAAGGAGAACCTTTTCCCGAAATATTTCTGGATGATAGCTTGCATATGAATGCTAAAGGATATTCGATCTGGCAAAAAGAAATACAACCCTATTTACTCAAAGACTAAAACTAAATAGATGAAAAGAATCATTTTAATCAATGTTTTGCTTATTTCAGTAACTGCATTCACCCAATCATCGCAGGATGCAAAAATGAAAGCATTTATTGATGACCTGGTGATGAAGATGACATTGGATGAAAAGATTGGTCAATTGAATTTGGTAACCCCCGGTGGCGGTGTTGCAACCGGCGCTGTTGTTAGCAGTGGTGTTGAACAAAAAATAAAAGAAGGCAAAGTTGGCGGTTTGTTTGGTATTACCGGTGTAGAAAAAATAAAAGTGGTACAAACAATGGTTGTAACACAAAGCCGGTTGAAAATACCATTGATCTTCGGTTCAGATATTATTCACGGTTATAAAACAATTCATCCAATACCATTGGGCCTTTCAGCCAGTTGGGATATGAAAATGATAGAACAGAGTGCAAGAATAGCTGCTATAGAAGCAACAGCAGATGGATTGTGCTGGAATTTTTCACCAATGGTTGACATTGCCCGTGATCCGCGTTGGGGCCGCGTTGCAGAAGGTGGTGGCGAAGATACTTATCTCGGTTCTCAAATTGCAACAGCAATGGTTAAAGGTTACCAGGGTGATGATCTCAGCAAGAACAATACATTGATGGCTTGTGTAAAACATTTTGCATTATATGGCGCTTCTGAAGCAGGCCGTGATTACAATACAACCGATATGAGCCGGGTGAGAATGTACAATGAATATTTACCACCGTATAAAGCTGCGGTGGATGCAGGTGTTGGCAGTGTGATGAGTTCATTCAATGAAATTGATGGCTTACCTGCTACTGCAAATAAATGGTTGCTGACCGATCTGCTCCGTCATCAATGGGGTTTTAAAGGTTTTGTGGTTTCTGATTATACATCAGTAAACGAAATGATCAATCATGGTATAGGAGATCTGCAAACTGTTTCCGCTTTGGCATTGAATGCCGGTCTTGATATGGATATGGTTGGTGAAGGATTTTTAACCACACTAAAAAAATCTATTGATGAAGGAAAGACAACACATGTGCAGGTGGATGAAGCTTGCAGAAGAATACTGGAAGCAAAATATAAATTAGGTTTGTTTGAAGATCCCTTCCGTTATATAGATGAAAGCAAACCGGCTAAAGAAATATTGACAACACAGCGAAGAAAAGAAGCAAGAGAAATTGCAGCAAAAACTTTTGTGCTGCTGAAAAATAACAATCAATCCCTGCCATTAAAAAGATCCGGGACAATTGCGTTGATCGGGCCATTGGCAAATGATAAAAGTAATATGTTGGGTACATGGGCGGTTAGTGCTGATAGACAAATGTCCATTCCTGTTTTCGATGGAATGAAAAATGTTGGGGGTTCATCCGTAAATATTCTTTATGCAAAAGGCGCCAATATTTCTGACGATACTTTGTTTGCTAAAAAAGTAAACGTATTCGGTACGAGGATCGATATAGACAAACGTAGTGCCGATGTGATGCTTAAAGAAGCTCTTGATATTGCAAAAAGATCGGATGTAATTGTTGCCGTGGTAGGCGAGGCTTCGGAGATGAGTGGTGAAGCAGCAAGTCGTACTGATATTATCATTCCTGAAAGTCAAAAGAAATTGATCAGGGCTTTATCAGGAACAGGCAAACCTCTTGTATTGGTTGTAATGACAGGTCGTCCGCTTGCGTTGACTGAAGAAAATGAATTAGCAAGCTCAATACTTGTTACATGGCATGCAGGCACAGAAGCTGGTAATGCCATCGCTGATGTTTTATTTGGCAATTATAATCCTGCTGGAAAATTGTCCGCTACATTTCCAAGAAATGTTGGACAAGTACCAATTTTTTATAATCATAAAAATACAGGGCGGCCCTCAGCGCCAAATTCACCAAAGTTTCAATCAAATTATCTTGATGTACCAAATACACCGCTGTTTCCTTTTGGCTATGGTTTAAGTTACACTGCATTTTCTTATGGTAATATTTCTGTAAGTAAAACAAGTGCTAAGGGAAATGAAAAGATTACTGCATCCATTACAGTTACTAATACCGGGAAATATGATGGTGAAGAAGTAGTACAGTTATATATACGTGATGTAGTGGGCAGCATTGCCAGGCCATTAAAAGAATTAAAAGGTTTTCAAAAGATCAACCTGAAAGCCGGTGAATCCAAAACTGTTTCATTCAACATTTCACCCGATGACCTAAAATTTTATAATTATGATCTCGAGTATGATTGGGAATCTGGTGACTTTGAGATCATGATAGGCGGAAATTCAAAAGATGTGAAGGCAGTTAAGGTGAACTGGGTAAAATAAACCCCACATAAACTCCATTTTCCTTTTTTGCAAGAAATGACGTAAAAAAATTGCTTAGGTTATTCTCCTGATTGTTTAACTTTAGTATTGCTTGCTTAATTGTTGTGATTGCTTATGCTACATACTGCAAAAATGATTTGCCCCGCCTGCTCTCACAGGATGATGATAGGGGTGATTTTACAGAATTGTATAACCGCTACTGGAAAAAATTATTTGCCATCGCATCCAGCCGGCTGAAAGAAAGAGAAACTGCTAAAGATATTGTTCATGATATTTTGCCAGCCTGTGGAAAAGCCGGTGCAGACCTGCATTTTACAGACGGCTTGTCAAGAAGTGAACGGTTAGAAAAGTGTTTGAAAAACTAGAACTAACCGGCGAAGTGAAATTTAAAACAGAAAGAAGAAAAATTATCGGTTCACCCTAAAATATATGCTTATGCTTAACTGCTTTATGAATGCCGTAAAAGATGGATAGCAAAAAAACTGTTGCATAAACAAAACCGGAACTTTGTTCCAGGCATTGGTTTGTGCATCAACAGGCATACAAGTAAGATTGCTTATTCATTAACATAAACTCAAAGAAATTATGTACTTCACCGTCTTCAGAAAATCCGGATTGTTTACAAACGGATCTCTGACCAAAACATTTCAGATTATGAAACTCACAACAGTTTTTATAATCGCTGCTTGCATGCAGGTAAGTGCCAGGGACTATTCCCAAAAAGTAACATTGAACGGGAACAGCATTACCCTGCAAAAAGTATTTGAGGAAATAAAAAAACAAACAGGCTACCAGTTTTTTTATGCGGAAGAAACCATACAATCTGCCCGCCCCGTAACGGTTAGCTTGAAAAAGGTTTCATTAGAAACAGCATTGAATGCTGTTTTCGAAAGTCAGCCTCTTTCTTACACTATTTCTGAAAACACAATTATTGTAAGAAAAAAATCGGTAACAAGTATGATGGCAAATGAAATAGTATTAGCAGCGCCGCTTCCTGCACCGATAACTGGAAAAGTAACCGATGATAAAGGTCAGCCGCTGGAAGGCGCAACTGTACTTATAAAAGGAACACCTAATGGTACTAAAACAAATGCCTCTGGTGATTTTTCAATCGAAGCTGACGCAAATGCAACATTGATCATTTCTTATGTGGGATTTATAACAATAGAAGTAAAAGCTGTTGCTGGTGCTGCTAATGTGCAATTGAAACCTCAGGCCAATTCAGTGGAAGCAGTAGTTGTGGTAGGTTATGGTACATCTAAAAAAAGAGACCTTACAGGGTCTATATCTTCAGTGAAAGGTGAAGAAGTAGCTAAGATGCCTTCTACAAATCCTATTTCATCTTTACAGGGTAAAGTACCGGGACTAACTGTTTCCAATACTGGTAGAGCAGGTGCAACCCCGGTAGTTCGCATCAGGGGAGTAAACAGTACTAATAGTGCCAACCCGGTATATGTGGTAGACGGAATTCTGCAGGATAATATTGATTTTTTAAATCCTGCTGATATTGAATCAATAGATGTGTTGAGAGATCCTTCGTCCATCGCTATCTATGGTTTGCGTGGTGCGAATGGTGTAATCGCTATTACTTCTAAAAAAGCAGCAAGAGGACAAACCCGTATCAGTCTGCAGAGTTCAGTGGGTATTCAGACAGTGAATGATAAAATTGAACTGACCGATGCTGCAGGGTTTAAAAAATTATATACAGCACAGCTGGCAAATATTAATGCAGCACCATTTGACTATACCAACTATACAGCCAATACTAACTGGCAGGATTTGGTTTTGCGTGATGCTGTGGTAACTGCTACCAACCTGAGTATTTCCAACAGTGGTGAAAAGTCAAGCACATTACTGAATGTTGGATACACAAACCAGGAAGGTGTTCTGAAGAATGATAATTTTGAAAGATTTCTTCTTCGCCTGAATGAAGAAATAAGGATCAACAAAAATATTAAAGTAGGTGGTGAAGTAACGGGCTATTATTATCAAACAGACCCGCCTGCAGCTTCCATTACGAATGCATTATGGGCAGCGCCGATAGTACCCATACAACAGGATGAAGATACTTATTACAGCATGCCTTCATTTCAACGGGCACAGGTTGGTAATCCCATTGCTACATTAAACCGCAATAACAGAAACTCCATTGAAAAAGGAACCCGTGTAATTAGCAGCCTTTTTGCTGAAATAAAATTCTTAAAAAGTTTTACATGGAGGTCAACTGTATATGGGGACCTCTGGTTTAATACAGCAAGAAGTTATGTGCAACTTCCTTTTGAATTTATTAATCTTGGAGAGGGTGCAGCACCTACGACTATTACTACTGATAATTCCATCCGTACATCTGTAACACAGGAACAAGCTGAATCAAAACGTTTTCAACAGGATCACACATTGTCTTATGACAAAAAGATGGGCAATGGTCATTCTATAAATGCAATTGCTGGTTTTACCACATTATATAATTATTCATCTTTTGTAAATGGTACAAGAAGGGATACAAGTGTAAATGTTCCGGACAGTCCCGAATTCTGGTACGTCGGTATTATTAATGCAAATAACCCAACTACCAATGGCGGCGGAGGTGCCGAAGGTTCTATTGTGGGTGGATTTGCAAGAGTAGGTTATAATTATATGGGTAAATATCTTGTGAATGCAACAATAAGAAGAGATGGTAGTTCCAAATTTGCACCGGAAAATCGCTGGGGCACATTTGGCAGTATAGGTGCTGGCTGGGTAGTAAGCGATGAAAACTTTCTTAATAATATAGAGGCAATTGATTTTTTAAAAGTACGTGTAGCCTGGGGTGTTACAGGGAATGCAAATGGATTTGCTGAAAATTTATGGAGACCCGGAATTCAAAATGCATCTACAGCAATTTTTGGTGACAATGTATATTCTTCTATACAAGCTGCCTATATACCCGACCCTGACCTGCATTGGGAAACAGTACAGGGTATTGATGTAGGTTTTGATGTAAGAGCATTAGACAATCGCCTGAATGCAGAAATAACTTTTTATAACCGTACTACCACCGATATACTTACTGCTGTAACACTTCCTAATGATTCACGCAGTTATTTTACCAACCTCGGTAAAATAACTAATAAGGGTATTGAGATAAGTACAGGATGGGGTGATAAATTAGGAATGGGCCTCAACTATAGATTGTCAGCTAATTTCAGTTACAATGAAAACATAGTAAACTCAATCGGTGATAATTTCAATTTCCAGATACTTGGCAATGGCGGAGTAAACCGTACCAATACAGGTTCTTCCATTGGCCATTTTTATGGATACACGCAAACAGGAATTTACCAGTCAGTAGCTGACATGGATAAGCAACCGACTTTTTCCAACTCATTACCGGGCGATATTTCTTATAAGGATCTGAATAATGATGGAGTAATAACGACTGCAGATAGAGGTTATATCGGTACTCCTTTTCCGCCTTATAGTTTTGGCGGTAATATATCGCTGGATTATAAAGGATTTGATTTTGAAATAGATGGTCAGGGTGCAGCAGGACATAAAATATATACACAACGCCGTACGGCCACATTTGCTGTATTGAATTATGAAGCCAATCGACTGAATGCGTGGACAACACCCGGTAGTACGAATATTGAACCAATCCTTGATAACACAAGAGGAAATAATTTCCTGATGAGTACCTACTATCTTGAACCCGGAGATTATTTCAGGATTCGTATGCTGCAGGTAGGTTATACTTTTACTAAAGGATTTATTACAAAAGCAAGCATTAAAAACATAAGAGTATATCTCAGTGCACAAAATCTGAAAACATGGAGCCAGGTAACCGGTTATTCACCAGAGCCATTAATTGGTAGTATACTCGGAGGCGGTGCAGATAATGGTGCTTATCCTGTTCCTGCCATTTATTCATTGGGTATAAACCTGAACTTCTAAAACACAATTAAACTTCATTATATGAAACAGAATAATTTTTTAAACCGGTTTGCAGTTGTTATAGCTATTATCACCTGCATCATTTTTGTAGTACCGGGGTGTAAAAAAATACTGGACACAGAAGCACAGGGCAGTTATAATGCTGATAACTATCCTTATCCCGGCGGCTCCGGTCCTTACGATCAGTACATATTTGCTGCTTACAACGAATTGCGTCAATTCAATGTGCATGTATTTCCTTTTATACATGCTACCAGCATTCGCAGTGATGATGCTGATAAGGGTAGCACAGCAGCAGATGGTGGTGCCAATTCCATCGATATGGATAATTTTAAAGTATTGCCAGGTAACGGTTTTACCAATGACCTGTGGACGGGTTATTTCGGATTGATCAATAAATGTAATGTTACGATTAAACAGGTGAATACTAACACAACTATTGTTGCATCAGATGCGATAAAAAATCAAACAATTGGTGAAGCAAAATTTTTAAGGGGCTATGCCTATTTTATGATGGTTCGTTTATTTGGCCGTGTACCTTTAATAGATTCAGTATTCAGCAACCCTGCCTCACAAAATAATGTAGCGCAAAGCAGCCCGGCACAATTGTACGCATTTATAGAAAGTGATTTATCCTTCGCTGCTTCTATTTTACCTGCAAGCTGGGATGCAAAATTTGTTGGACGGGCAACAAGCGGTGCCGCCAATGGATTATTGGCAAAGGTTTATTTAACGCAACAAAAATGGGCATCGGCGATGGCTGCTGCTAACCTGGTAATTACTTCAGGCAAGTATGATCTATCAACACCTTATGACAGAATTTTCCGTGAAGAAGGTGAGAACAGTAAAGAATCGGTTTTTGAAGTTCAGGCAACTGCAACAGCAACAGTACCTACTGATAATGGCATTCAATATACTAATGTGCAGGGTGTAAGAGGAAGTGGTGTTTGGGATTTGGGCTGGGGTTTTAATTCACCAAGCCAGAACCTTGCTGATTTTTATGAAGCCAACGATCCCCGCCGGGCAAGAACAATTCTTTTCACAAGTACTGCCACACAAACATACCAGACTATTTATGGAGAGACATTACCGGTAGGTTTACCTAATCCACGTTATAATAATAAGGTTTATTCCAACCCATCTTTGCGTGCCTCTGTTGGTAACCGGTTCGGATGGTGGATGAATGTAAGAATACTCCGTTATGCCGATGTAGTACTGATGTATGCCGAAGCGGCAAATGAAGTAGGTGGCGCTGCTAATATTACTGCTGCGCAAAATGCTTTGAATTCAATACGGGCAAGAGCAAGAGCAGGTGCTCCGGCCGGCACATTACCAGATGTAGTTACTACCGATCAGGCAACATTGCGTGATGCGATCCGTCGTGAACGCCGTGCAGAACTTGCAATGGAGCATGACCGTTTCTTCGACCTGGTACGTTGGGGCATCGCCCAAACAACATTGCATGCTGTGGGTAAAACCAATTTCAGCGACAGTCGTGATGTAATACTACCTATTCCGCAGGTGCAAATGGATCTGAGTGCAGGTGTGCTTACACAAAACTTCGGGTATTAATTTTTGTCAACAATTAAAACTGAAAAAATGAAGATCATAAAATCATATTTAATAAACCAGGTTGGTGTGGCACTACTGTTTACTCTTGCATTTACTTCCTGCAAGAAAGATGGTAACCCCAATGACCTGCCTGGTGTAGACGCTGCGTCTTATGATGGAAAAATAGATGGTTACAGCAGTTCTGATGAAATATTTCCAGCTAATCTTGTTGCATACTGGAACTTTGATGATACAAAAAATGAACTAAAAACCGGAACTGCACCTGCATCATCATTAAATGATAGTTATGTTACTGGAGGTGTAAGAGGTAAAGCACTAAGCCTTGCAGCAGGTTATGTTTTTTTCTCTAACCAGTTTGGTGCATTTAAAACAGATTCTTTGAAGAGTTGGAGTCTCAGTGTCTGGATTAAGATTAAAAACAATGGTACAAAAAGAACAATGGTGTTTCAATTGGCCAGGCCTACCATGTTTAACGGCAATATCAATTTTGCTTTGAATACGAATGGTTACCCGGCTACCAATGATACTGTACTCAGGATTCAACCCACTTTTTTAACCATAGGCGGCGGTACACAAGACAATCTGAATAATGTGCTGGATAAAACTAACCTTAATAATTGGGTGCATCTTGTGCTAACGTATGATTATAATACTGGTGTATTTAACAACTGGATGAATGGAGTGAAAGTGGGCAATTTCCCTAACCGTGGCGTAGGAAATAGTTTGTTTAAATCGTATGAACCCAGCCAGGTACTTATTGGCGCTAATTATAATGCAGCAGGAATGACGGTAAGTGCAGATGTTTCATTTGCTGCTATGACCGGGCAATTAGATGAACTGCGAATATTCAACCGGACGTTGCCTGACGCACATATAAAAGCATTATATAATCTCGGAAAGGCTAACAAATAAATTTTAATAAAGCACATCATTGCACTGTAAGGTCAACGGTGTGCTTTTTTATTTCAATTATAAAATTTTGTTTGCTGATGAAAAACATAATTTATTTTTTATTCTGTTTCATATTTTCATTGGCTTGTAGCCCTTCCCAAAAAACAAACAGTGTAGTGAGTTTGCCCACAGAAGATGAAAAAATTTTTACAGAGGTGCAAAAACAAAGCTTTCAGTATTTCTATGACGGAGCGGAACCTACAAGCGGCCTTGCAAGAGAACGTTTTCATGCAGATAATATTTACCCGCAAAATGATAAGAACACAGTAACAAGTGGCGGTAGCGGTTTTGGAGTAATGGCCCTGCTTGTTGGTATCGAAAGAGGTTTTATTACAAGAGCAGAAGGAATACAACAGTTTAATAAGATCATTCATTTCCTGGAAACAGCCGACCGTTTTCATGGTGCGTGGCCACACTGGTGGAATGGTGAAACCGGGAAAGTAAAACCATTTGGCCGCAAAGATGATGGTGGTGATTTGGTGGAGAGTTCATTTATGGCGCAGGGCTTACTCTGCGTTCGTCAATATTTTCAGAATGGTAGTGCTGAAGAAAAAGCATTGGCTGCAAGGGCTGATAAACTTTGGAAGGAAATAGATTTTAACTGGTACCGCAACGGGAAGAATATTCTATACTGGCACTGGAGCCCTAACTATGCGTGGGAAATGAATTTTGGTGTTAAGGGTTATAATGAATGTTTGATTATGTATGTGCTTGCGGCAGCATCACCTACACATTCTGTTCCGGTAGAAGTATATAATGAAGGTTGGGCTGATAACGGAAAGATAAAAGATGTAAATAAAACCGATAGTATTGTTTCCAACTATCCTTACAAGCTACAAATGAAACACCAGGGTGATGCGTATAATGGAGGCCCGCTTTTCTGGGCACATTATTCTTATCTCGGTTTGGACCCAAGAGGTTTGAAAGATAAATACGCCGACTATTGGGAAGAATGCAAAAACCAGGCACTCATCAATTACCAATGGTGTGTTGACAATCCAAAAAAGTTTAAAGGTTACGGTCCCAATAGCTGGGGACTTACATCTAGTTATTCTATAAAGGGCTATGCAGGTCATGCACCGACAATGAAAAGAGACCTGGGAGTTATTTCACCCACCGCTGCTTTATCATCTTTTCCTTATACACCACAGCAATCTATGGCCGCAATGAAACATTGGTTCACTGATCTGAAAGATAAAACCTGGGGCCCTTATGGTTTTTATGATGCATTCAGTGAAAATGATAATTGGTTTCTGCCCCGTTACCTTGCTATTGACCAGGGCCCGATCGTAGTAATGATGGAGAACTACCGGAGCGGTTTATTATGGAACTTATTTATGAGCTGCCCGGAAATAAAAGAAGGATTAAAGAAATTAGGATTTGAAAGCCCCTGGTTAAAAAAATAAAAATGAAAACTGTATTAAGACTTATAATTATTCTTGTGTTGTTCCCGCTGTTTTCCTTTTCACAGCAGGAAATAAAGATCATGAGTTATAATATCCGGTTGGATTTAAAAAGCGATGGCGAAAATCAATGGGATAAACGAAAAGATAAAGTTGCTGCATTGATGAATTATTATGAAGCTGACTTTATCGGTGGGCAGGAGGTGCAGCATCATCAACTAACGTATTTACTGGAGCATTTAAATGGTTATTCTTATATCGGAGTAGGTAGAGATGATGGTAAAGAAGCCGGAGAGTACTCCTGTATTTTTTATAAGAAAGATAAGTTTGAAGTATTGCGGCAATCTACCTTTTGGCTTTCTACTACACCTGACACTGTATCTAAGGGATGGGATGCTGCCATTGTAAGAGTATGTACATATGGGTTGTTTAAAAATAAAAAAACAAAACAGATTTTTTGGGTGTTCAATACACATTTCGATCATATTGGTCGGCAGGCGAGATTGGAATCTGCTAAACTCATCGTTAAAAAAATTAAAGAACTAAACACAAAAAATTACCCGGTATTGCTTTCAGGCGATTTTAATTCAAAGCCTGATGATGAACCTTCACAGTACATGATGGCCAATATGCAAAACATCCGGAACATCAGTAAACTTCTTCACGGTAATACCGATACATGGAATGCTTTTAAGTTTAATGAAAAACCCAACGGCTGTATTGATTATATTTTTACAAACAATGATAAACGGATCAGTGTTTCGAAGTTTGCGACACTTACTGATTCATATGATATGAAATATCCTTCAGACCATTTCCCGATACTGGCCACCGTCCAAATCGCCACCAAGTAAACGTTAAGGCTAAATCATCACTGAACTGTAAATTCTTGAAAACGATCATGAATTAAACTAAAAAGCGGCTTAGAGCCCCTTATTTTTATAATATCCTTAATTTCGCCGCAACAGCAAGGTTATGCCAACAAACGCAAACAGACAGTTTCTGGATTTTGAAAAACCTATCAAGGATCTGGTGGATGAGATTGAGAATCTCCGTCATCGCCAGGAAAAAACCAAGATAGATTTTTCATCAACTATTGTACAGCTCGAACAAAGCATCGTTGAAAAAAGAAAAGAGATTACAAAACATCTTTCCAGTTGGCAACGGGTACAGCTCAGCCGTCACCCGGACAGGCCTTATACATTGAAGTATATTGAACACATGACGGAAAATTTCATCGAACTCTATGGCGACAGGAATGTGAAAGATGATAAAGCCATGGTAGGCGGTTTTGCAAACCTCGGTGGAGAAACGGTGATGCTGATCGGTCAGCAAAAAGGGATCAATACAAAAATGCGCCAGCACCGGAATTTTGGAATGGCGAATCCCGAAGGTTATAGGAAAGCATTGCGATTGATGAGGCTTGCAGAAAAATTTAATAAACCTGTTGTTACATTAATAGATACTCCCGGTGCTTATCCTGGTCTTGAAGCAGAAGAAAGAGGACAGGGCGAAGCCATTGCAAGAAATATTTATGAAATGATAAGGCTGCAGGTACCAGTGATATGTGTGATCATTGGTGAAGGCGCAAGCGGCGGTGCACTCGGTATCGGCGTTGGTGATCGGGTGTTCATGATGGAAAATACATGGTACACAGTTATCAGTCCGGAGAGTTGTTCATCTATTCTCTGGCGTAGTTGGGAGAAAAAAGAAGTTGCGGCCGAGCAATTGAGATTAACAGCAGAAGATAATTTGCGCAATGGGTTGATCGATGGTATCATTCCTGAACCTGATGGTGGTGCACAGTGGGATTACCGTGAATCAGCATTGAAGCTGAAAAATTTCCTTAAGCCTGTGATAAAAGAATTAAAACAAATTCAGCCTGGGGAAAGAGTGAAGCAACGTATAACGAAGTTTGGTAAGATGGGTTTCTGGGAAGAGGAAACTTGATAGCAATTCTATTCAACAATCTTAAATACAAAATATAAAATTCAATCATGTCTCTTCGTGAAAGATTTCGTGGCACAGGCGTAGCAATTGTTACTCCTTTTAATGCAGATGGCAGTATTGACTGGCCATCTTTTGAGAAAGTCATCAATCATATTATTGATGGCAAGTGTGAATACCTTGTTGTACTCGGTACAACGGGTGAAAGTGCAACGATACATGGCAAGGAGAAACAGGAAGTATTTTCATTTGTAAATAAAATAAATGCAGGTCGTGTTGCGCTGGTTGCCGGCATTGGTGGTAACGATACGCAGGAAGTGATCGAAGGTTTTAAAAGTTTTGATCTGACGGGCTATGAAGCAATATTATCTGTTGCGCCTTATTATAACAAACCCAACCAGGAAGGGTTGTTTCAGCATTACAAAGCATTAGATGCTGCTACACCATTGCCTATCATGATGTATAACGTTCCATCTCGTACAAGTATGAATGTATCTGGGGAAACACAGGTTCGTATTGCACAGGAATGCAAGAATGTGTTTTCAACCAAAGAAGCCAGTGGCAATTTTGACCAGATCAATTATATCATCAAAAACAAACCAGCCGATTTTATGGTCATCAGTGGTGATGACCCGGTAACATTACAGATGATTGCCGCAGGGGCTGATGGATTGGTCTCTGTTGTTGCCAACGCATATCCGAAAGATTATTCTGATATGGTTCGCTTTTGTCTTGAAGGAAATTTTGAAGAAGCACAGAAACTTCATTATAAATACACAGATATTATTGCTTCTATGTTTGCAGAAGGAAGCCCCAGCGGTGTAAAAGCTTACCTCGCTGAAATGGGATTATGCCAGAATACATTCCGTCTGCCTATTTGGAAAGTGAGTGAAAAGCACCATTCAAAGATTAAGGAGTTGATGAAGAAGGTTAGTTCAGTATTCCTTCAATACTGAACCATAAATACCGGCAACAGGAAACTGTTGATGCAATTTTTATATAAGCATGGTCAAGAAAATCCTCTTCATACTGTTTTCTGTTCAAAGCTTATTTGTTTCAGCACAATACACCCTTCAGCTTTCCACGTTTATGCTTCCGGAAAATCATCCTTCAAATGAAGATATTTACCTGGCTGGAACATTTAATAGTTGGAACCCGAAGGATGAAAAATTTAAACTACAGAAGAGTAGCACAGGCAGTTATTCTATTTCTGTAAGCGTAAAAGAGAAAACAGGGCAATATAAACTCACCCGTGGCGGGTGGGATAAAGTGGAATGTGATAAAAACGGAAATGATATTACCAACCGGCATTATGATACAGAAGTAAACGAATTGGTGGGTCTCACTGTACAGGCTTGGAAAGATAAGTTTGCTTCCAACGCAAAACTATCGACAGCATCAAAGAATGTAAAGATCATTGATACTGCGTTTTTCATTCCCCAATTAAAAAGAAAAAGAACCATTCGCATATATCTCCCGGAAGGATATTCAGTATCCAAAACCCGTTATCCTGTTTTATACATGCACGATGGACAAAATCTTTTTGACAATACAACTTCATTTGCTGGTGAATGGGGTGTAGATGAATTTATGGATAGCACTCGTTTGAAAAAATGCATTATTATCGGAATAGATAATGGTAGTAATAAGCGTATGAACGAATACAATACTTATACAAACGAGCGGTTCGGAAAAGCAGAGGGGAATGAGTATATAGATTTTATTGTAAAAACTTTAAAACCTTATATCGATAAAAAATACCGGACATTAAAAGATAAGGCGAATACATCTATATCCGGCAGTTCAATGGGAGGGTTGATCTCTTTCATGGCAGTATTAAAATATCCAAATATATTCGGAACAGCAGGAGTTTATTCACCATCCTTCTGGATAGCACCAAAGCTATACGAAGAAGTAAAAACAAAAGGAAAGCTGGTAAACTCAAAGATCTATTTTTTTGCAGGTAAACTGGAAGGTGATAATATGTTTATGGTAACGGATGCGGTAAAAATGTATGAAGCAATGCGTAAAGTTTCAAAATCAAAAATGAGACTGGTAATAAAGGATGACGGAAGACATAATGAAGCTACCTGGCGAAAAGATTTTCCGGAGTTTTATAAATGGATAAACCCCTAAATCCCCTAAAGGGGACTTGCCATTGCACAAGCCTTGCTTTTCAAATTCTCAAAATGATTTTGAATTTTGCTGATAATAGTGAATCTTCAAAAGCCCCCTTTAGGGGGTTGGGGGTTCATACCTGGTAAGTAACTCCTTCCAATGCGAGGTCCGTATTTTCAAAAACCTCTCTTGCTTCTATCTCAAATTCATCGAGCTCTGGGTATTTACTGCTGAAGTGGCCGATCAATAACCTTTTTACTTCTGCTTTTTTTGCGATCGTTGCTGCTTGTTTGGTAGTGGAGTGAAATCTTTCTGTTGCTCTTTCACGCAGGTTATCGAGATAAGTGGTTTCATGATAGATCATATCCGAATATTTAATATGCGGAATGATGGATTCATCATATTTGGTATCGCCACAAAATGAATATTTATCTCCTTTCAGCGCATTAGTTGTCACCAACTCATTCTTAACGATCACTCCATCCTTCCGTAAGTAATCTTCACCATCTCTCAACCTTTCATAAAAAGAAGATGGTATTTCATATTCAATCGCTTTATCAGGATCGAGTTTTCTTGGCTTTCTTTTTTCTTCAAAAACAAATCCATAGCATTCGATACGATGATTGGTACGAAAGCAACTTATTTTTATTTTATTGTCATCCACCAGTACTGCTTCTTCTGTTATGGTATGAAAATGGAGTTTATAAGAAAGATTTGTTTCTGCCACCTTCAATTGCAGCTCGATGATCTCCTGGAGTTGAGATGGGCCAAATACATGCAAATCCTGCTGATGGCTTAAAAGGCTAAAAGTGTTTATCAGGCCAACCAGTCCAAAATAATGGTCGCCATGCAGGTGAGAAATAAAAATATGGGAGATCTTGCCCCGCCTGATCTTATATTTTATCATTTGGATTTGGGTACCCTCACCGCAGTCTACAAGATAATTTGTGCCGTCAAGACTGACTACCTGGCTGGTAGGGTGCCGGTCAAATGCTGGTACTGCTGAATTGTTTCCTAATATGGTTACGGAGATCATGTATTCGTATATCTACTAAAATTAGTCAGCCTATTGCAGCCGCCAAAATTATTATATATGTTTGTTATCCTTAATCCATTAAATACCCTTGTCGGTCTTTTTTAACCGGTATTTTATACTCATCCTCTGTTAAAAACCCATAGAAAAAATCCATACCATGATGCCATAAATTTTAAGCACCTTGTATGAAACTATTTTTTACCGGTTTTTTTTTAATAGGATTTTCTTTTTTCATTTCTGCCCAATCACCATTGCCCTGCATTAATGATTGTGTGTCTTCATCTGCAATAGATAATTGCGCCGGTAGCAGAATTAGCGATTTTAAAAACGGGGCTTTATTTTCTTCACCTTCATCCTGTCCTGATGGTTCATGTGCTGGTTCCGTTTGGCGTTTCCCTGCAATCACTGTAGCCGGCGGAGTAATTAATGCTACTGTTACAATCGATGAACTAATAAATGCCCGCATAGATAAAATTGATGATGATGCAGCAACAGATAATAACGGTGATTCAAAAACTTCTTTATTAGCGCCACGCATCAGCCCGGATATTCCACTGAACGGTGTGGATAGAAAAGGATATGTTCAGTTTACGGTGCGTTTTTTTTCCGCCAATATCGGTGACGGATATTCATTGCTGCTGAACCTTGCAAACCTTTCAGTTTACCAGTACGATGTGGATGGAGATAATGCCGGAAATGTTAATATAGGAAATAATGGAAGTTGGTTCAGAGAAACGGCGGTTTTAAAATCAAAGGATGTGGCCAATCCTTCAATACTACTGGATCAGCAGACTGAACTGAATACAATTGAATTTATGGAAGGCGCAGACAAATGGGTGGGAAGTATGAGTGCCTTGTGTAGTAAAACAGGTTTATCAGGTTGTGCTCAGAATATTTCAGCAGCAAAATTCACAAAACCACAATACAGCATTACTCTTCGTTTAGGTTATGATTATAATGCTGGCGGAAATATCGGTCAGCCATCAACACAGTTCGGGGTTAAGTTCGGATGTTTTAGTATACCCAGCAGTATACAACTGCCAGTAAACATGTATGAGTTTAATGCCAAAAGAAATAACAGCAATGTATTGCTTGATTGGGCTACAACATACGAAAGTCTTAACCAGGGATTCCGGGTTCAGCGGAAAACAAATAATATCGATTTTGAAGATGTGGCCTTTGTTCCCAGCCAGGCACTAGGTGGTAATAGCCAGATAAAACTGACTTACCGGTATAATGAGGTAAATAATTTTAAAGGCGTATCGCAGTATAGGATCATCCAGACAGACATGGAGAATAAGATCCGGGTAAGTGAGACAAGATCGGTAGCAGGTGAATCTTCAAAACACAATCTTGTTATTTACCCTAATCCATCAACTGATGGAGTTGTTAATCTTGTATTTGAAAACTCCCGTTCTCTCAGGGATGCAGTATTAAGTAATATGTTTGGTCAGCAGCTAAAAAAATGGAGCAGCATTTCGTCCAACACAATAGTGCTTGAAAATTTAATACCGGGTGTTTATCACTTCAGTGTTATTAATAGCGATACAGGGGAAATGCAGAATGCCAAATTTGTGGTAAACAAGTAGCCTGATGTAATTATAAACCATCGTTATCAAGAAATTCCCTTTCTATTTCTTCCATCTGCACAATGTCCCATGCTTCCGATTCTGTAGGAGTACTGTTAATTAATTCCAAAAGGTTTTTGCCATCCAGGAGCTCTTCCACTTCTTTCCCGATTTCGCAAATTACAAATGAAGCATTTTGATCGTAAAACTTTTGTTGTAGTTGTACCAGCAATTCCCCAGCTTGTACATCAGTTTCCTGCACTTCTTTGAGTGACAGAATAATGTTTTTATTGGAGGTATTAAGAATACTGGCTAGGTCTTTGGACAATTGTTCTGCCATAACAGCAGAAAGGATAGGCCCGGCAACCGTGATGACATGAAATTTATCTTTGGTATCTATTTTGAAGTTCATACAACTAAGTTTATCAACAATCCGTTTATAATTATGAAGAACGGGGAACCAAATTTATTCGTTAATATTGTACAACAAGCAATTATCTCAATTATGGATAATAATTTTTCTGCACAGGTTAAGGAAATTATTTCTTTCAGCAGGGAAGAGGCTTTAAGACTGGGAAATGATTTCATCGGTACTGAGCATTTATTGCTCGGCCTAATCCGCGAAGGTGATAATACCGCCATCCGCATCCTGAAAACTTTTAATGTTGATTTGTATGAACTTCGAAAGGAAATTGAATTAGCAGTAAAAGATAAAACAGGAAAGAACATCGCAAACATCAATAGTCTTCCACTTACCAAGCAGGCTGAAAAGGTAATAAGGGTGACAGTGCTCGAAGCAAAAGCATTGAAAAGTGCAACTGTGGAAACTGAGCACCTGATGTTGTCGATCTTAAAGAACAAAGAAAATATTGCAACTCAAATTTTAAATCAATACGACGTGGACTATGATTTATTCCGCCAGGAACTCGGCATTGTAAAATCAAGCGATCCCCGTGCTGAGTTTACTGATGAAAACGATGATGATTTTGATGAAGAGAAAAAATATTCTCAGCAAAAGGGTGGCGCTGGTAAACAACAAGGTGCTGTTAAAAGCAAAACCCCTGTATTAGATAATTTTGGCCGGGATATTACAAAGCTTGCCGAAATAGGAACTTTGGATCCGATCGTTGGCCGTGATTCGGAAATTGAGAGGGTATCGCAGATATTAAGCAGGAGAAAAAAGAACAACCCGATTCTTATTGGTGAACCAGGTGTGGGTAAAACAGCAATTGTGGAAGGCCTGGCATTACGAATTGTTCAACGTAAAGTATCCCGTGTTTTATTTGATAAACGTGTTATCTCTCTTGACCTGGCTGCATTGGTAGCTGGTACAAAATACCGCGGTCAGTTTGAAGAAAGAATGAAAGCTATCATGGGTGAATTGGAAAAAAACCGTGATGTGATCTTGTTCATCGATGAATTACATACCATTGTAGGTGCCGGCGGCGCCAGTGGTTCATTAGATGCAAGCAATATTTTTAAACCAGCGTTGGCCCGTGGCGAGCTGCAATGTATTGGGGCTTCTACTTTAGATGAGTACAGGATGTATATTGAAAAAGATGGTGCATTAGACCGCCGTTTTCAAAAAGTAATTGTTGATCCGCCATCTGTAGACGATACCATCCAGATATTGAATAATATCAAATCCAAATACGAGGATTATCACAATGTGAACTATAATGATGAAGCGATTGATGCATGTGTTAAACTAAGTGACCGTTATATCACCGACCGTTTATTGCCTGACAAGGCTATCGATGTAATGGATGAAGTAGGGGCCAGGGTGCATTTAAAAAATATTAATGTACCGCAGAATATTGTCGACCTCGAAAAGAAAATAGAAGATGTAAAGAATGAAAAGAATAAGGTTGTAAAAAGCCAGAAGTTCGAAGAAGCTGCTTCTTTAAGGGATACAGAAAAAAGATTGCAGGAAGGCCTGGAAAAAGCAAAATCAGATTGGGAAGAAGAAAGTAAGCATAAGCGTTACCCGATTGGTGAAGAACAAATAGCAGAAGTAGTAAGCATGATGACCGGGATACCAGTGAAAAGAATGGTACAGGCTGAAACAGAAAAGCTTCGCAAGATGAATGAGGATATGAAGGAGATGGTAGTTGGCCAGGAGGAAGCAATTCAAAAAGTGGTAAAAGCAATTCAACGGAACAGGGTAGGTTTGAAAGATCCCAAAAAACCGATTGGTACATTTATTTTCCTTGGCCCAACCGGTGTGGGTAAAACAGAGCTGGCGAGAGCATTGGCGAGATATATGTTCGATTCAGAAGATACGCTGATAAGAATAGATATGAGTGAGTACATGGAAAAATTCACTGTAAGCAGGTTGATAGGTGCTCCTCCCGGTTATGTTGGCTATGAAGAGGGTGGCCAGTTAACAGAAAAAGTGAGAAGAAAACCTTATAGCGTTATCCTGCTTGATGAAATTGAAAAAGCTCACCCGGATATCTATAATATCCTATTGCAGGTATTGGATGATGGACAACTTACCGATGGTTTAGGCCGGAAAGTTGATTTTAAAAATAGCCTGATCATAATGACTTCTAATATTGGTGTTCGCCAGTTGAAAGATTTTGGTACCGGTGTAGGATTTGCCACCAGTTCAAAAGTTGAACATGAAGATGAAGCCAATAAAGCAGTTATTGAAAAGGCATTGAAAAAAACATTTTCTCCTGAATTTTTAAACAGGATAGATGATGTAGTCATTTTCAACAGCCTGACCAAAGAGAATATCTTTAATATCATTGATATTCTAATGAAAGGTGTAATGAAAAGATTGATCAATCTTGGTTTCAGTCTTGAATTAACCGAGGATGCAAAAAACCTTTTGGCTGACAAGGGGTATGACGTGCAATTCGGTGCCCGGCCTTTACACCGTGCCATACAGAAATACCTGGAAGATCCGCTTGCAGAAGAAATTCTAAACCTGAATGTAAAAGCAGGCGATGTGCTGGTGGCTGACCTGGATAAAGAAAATCAGAAGCTGAAATTTTCATTCAAAGAAAGAATTGAACAGAAATCAAAAGCCTGATTTACTAAAAATAAATAACAAGACCCTTCTTCTGCCCTGAAGAAGGGTTTTTTTCTTCCGATAGCTATCGGAATTAGCAGCTTTGTCATTACTTTGAATCTGGATGAAGGAAAAGAAAATTATAATTACAATTGACGGCAAAAGCAGTTGTGGTAAAAGCACTCTTGCCAAACAGCTTGCAAAAAAGCTGGGATATATTTATGTTGACAGCGGGGCTATGTATCGTGCCATAACTCTTTATTTTTTGAGAAATCATATTGACTGGACGGATAAAGCTGAAGTGAAAAAAGCCCTTCTTAATATTAATATTGAATTTGCCTATAACGGAAAGAAGGAGTCAAGTGAAATATTCCTGAATGGCGAAAACGTGGAGTATGTAATAAGAGACCTGGTGGTGGCAGAAAAAGTAAGTGAAGTGGCGGCGATAAAAGAAGTAAGAGAATTTGCTGTTCGGCAACAGCAGGAAATGGGCCGGAAAAAAGGAATTGTAATGGATGGAAGGGATATTGGCACAACTGTTTTTCCTAAAGCTGAACTCAAAATATTTATGACGGCCGATGATACGGTCAGGGTGGAGCGACGTTTCAGGGAATTATATGCTAAAAACCCAAATATTTCGATCGAGGAAGTAAAAACAAACCTTGAATTGAGAGATTATATTGACTCAAACCGTGAAATAAGTCCATTAAGGAAAGCAAATGACGCAATTGAGCTCGATAATACCAGCCTGACTGAGGCCGCACAGCTCGAAGCTGCGCTTAAAATGGCGCATAGTAAATTTTCTTAAAGAAAAATCGTGCAGATACTTGCATAAATCCGCAATGCATATTACTTTAGCAGTCCAATTACTTAAATCTCCTTCTTAGAAAAGCCTCCTTTACAATCCAGTCACTTTTTAAAACCTGAGCAGCTAACTGTAACAGCCTATTGTCTATTGCACCTACTGTCTTAGTATTATCCAATTCTTCTGAATAGTTACTTAATTATCCTCCTCCGGAAAAACGGTTAAAATTCCTTCCTATCTGAATGACTCAAAGTCCAGGCTATGAATCATCACTTAACTGTGGATGTATTGATTCATCATATACCGTTTTGAAAACAGAATTTTAAAAAGTACACTATTATTTAACAAAAACAACCTTGAGTTATGAAAAAGTTTTTACTCTCTATTATGACTGTTGTGGTCTTTTCCACTTTCAGTAAAACTAATGCGCAATGCGACGTTGCACTAAGCAACGTTTTGGTCCAAATTGTATCACAATCACCTGGTCCTGGCGTAAACCCATGTACCGTTGTAGTAAACGTAACATTTGATTTGAGTTACAACAATGGCGCTACATTCGTTTATATTAATTCGTATTTAGCTGCAGATTATCTTGCTTTAGAAACGACAAATCCTCTTGCTTTTGTATGCGGTTCTGCGCAGACACCGGCCAGAGATGCTCCTAATGTTGGCAGGTTAGGAGATCTTATTTCATCACCTGGAAAATCATTCCTGGATCTAGGTATGGATTTGAGTGGAGGACACGGTGCAGTTGGGGTTCCAATTACAACGAGACTTCTTACACAATATCTGCAAGATCCTCTCGTAGATTTAAATACTGTTGCTAATTCCTCAAAGGGGGCAGGTGTCGACTCGCTTACAGTGACCAGAGCATTTGTAAGTGGCACTACAGACCATTTTACTGTCTCAAATCTTAAGCTAACAATCGCTGCGGGTTGTAATACTTCGGATCTTGATGTTTCTACTGATATTTGGGCTTCAAATGCGAACTCATCTTCAGCTAAAGCACAATGTTATCAATGTCAGGCAAGGCAGTCATTTGCTGATCCGTTAATCAGCGGACAAAAGAACTGTGATCTCCCACGTGGCTTTACACTTGGTATTGCTACTACTGACCCAATTCTGGATACTGTCATATACAAAGTTTATATAGATATGGATAACAGTGGTGGTTTAACAGCTGGTGATTTGTTGGCATTAACAAGTACCGGAATTCCACTTGTATTGGGTACTCCTTATTCAAGTGGTGTCCCAATTGTATTACCTCCTCCTTATGGTAATACGGCTCCTTATGTAAATAAAGGATATGTAGTTGTTGTGGAATTTCCAACTCCACCAGTTAAAAACGCCGTGGCTAGATATTTCCCGCCAGCTTTGGGTTGTGCAGCGTTACCTGTTGGCATGAAATCATTCAATGCTAAAAGATCAAACAGGACCAATGTAAATGTATCATGGGAAACTGTTTCTGAACAAAACTCTGCTGGCTTTGTTGTAGAAAGAAATGTAAATGGTAACTGGGAGCAGGTAGCTGATGTACCTAGCCAGGCAGTTGGTGGTAACAGCAGTAGCTTGCTTGTTTATACAGTGAATGATCTGAATCCTGCAAAAGGGATTTCACAATATCGTATTCGCATCCTTGACCTGGATGGTGTAGCTAAACTTTCAGACATCCGTTCAGTACGTGGTGAAGGTCAGAAAGGAACAACAATTGTTTACCCGAATCCTAGCAATGATGGAAAAGTAAATGTGGTGTTCCAGGGTGAATTTGCAAAACGTGATGTGACTGTCCAGGATATGAGTGGCCGTATTATTAAGCAATGGAGAAATTTTACGAATAACAATATTCAGATCGATAATCTGACACCTGGCTTCTATACCATCCGCATTGTAGACACCGAAACTGGTGAACAGAATGTAGAGAAGGTTGTAGTTAACAATCGTTAAAGCTCAAGGTTTATCTTTGACGAAGGGGAACTTGCGAAAGCGGTTCCCCTTTTCCATTGTATAATGTTCTATGTTTAAGTTTGCAACTAAAACTCAATTCTGAAGAAATGAAGATTTTTAATCTCTTGTTTTGTTGTTTATTTATTTTTTCTGCGGCACTGCAGTATAATGATCCCGATCCATATTTGTGGATGCCAATTTATCTGTACGGAGCAGCATTGTGCTGGCTTGCATTCAAGGGCAAATATTTTCCAAAGGCTTATATCATCGGTATTATTTTATACCTCGGCTACGCTATTTATTTGCTCCTGGAAAGTGATGGTGTGATAGATTGGTATTCCAAACATGATTCAGAAAGTCTTGTACAAACAATGAAGGCAACAAAACCCTGGATTGAGAATACAAGAGAATTCGGCGGCCTGCTGATATTGATTATCGTTTTAGCGATAAATTATTTTTACAGCAAACGAAAAGCGAAGAAAGTAAAAAGAATTACTTAAAATCAATTCTGCTTAGTCCTGAATCTTTATTCTTACTAAACCAACCAGTCCCATATTCAAGAATATATAATTTGCCATCAGGCCCTAATTCCATATCAACAGGCGCTGCAAATTTTACATTTTCCAAAAAAGGCTCCATTCGATAAAAATCACCATTGGGTTGAAGCGTTACAGCTTTTATCCAGTTGCGCATCCATTCATAAATAAAAAGTTTACCATTATAATATTCAGGCATTCTTGTTTTATCAGGAAACAGATCTGCATAATAAACGGGTCCGGCCATTGCTGTTCTTCCACCGGTAGCTGTTTGTGGAAAATCAGGAGAGTTACCATAAGGATACCAGATAAAAGGCTGTGCTACTGCCGGCAATTCTTTTATACCTGTATTATTTCTTGAATCGTTTACCGGTTTTAACGGATCAAACTTTTCTCCTGTTTTGCCAGTATTATAATCGTATTTATAATATGGAAAATTTTTACCGACAAATAAAGGCCAGCCGAAATAACCTGCGCTACGGGCCTGGTTAATTTCATCATATCCCCTGGGTCCACGGGTAGCAAAACTATCTTTATCTGAATCTGGCCCAACTTCGCCCCAATATAAATAACTGTTTTTCTGATCAACACTAATGCGATAGGGGTTACGGTTTCCCATTACATAAATTTCAGGCTTGGTATTCGGTTGGTCTTTTGCAAATAAATTTCCATCGGGAATTGTATAAGTTCCATCTTCATTAATTTTTAGGCGGATAATTTTTCCCCTAAGATCATTTGAATTGGATGCTGTTCTTCTTGCGTCATATTGTTCAAACCCGGGCCTGTCATCAATAGGCGCAAAACCACGATTTACAAATGGCTTCTTAGGCTGATCAAAAGGAGTGGAGTTATCGCCGGTTGATACATACAATAATCCATCGGGTCCAAATGCAATAGAGCCCCCGGTATGACAACAGATCTCACGTTGTGAATAGAATTGAAGAACAATTTTTTCTGAGCTCATATCGATCTTGTCATCCTTTACTGTAAATCTTGACAACCTGTTTACTGATGTATCAGCAGGAGAATAAAAAATAAAAACATGATTATTCTTTGCATAGTTGGGGTCTTTTGCAATACCCAGCAAGCCTTCTTCAGCATTTACAGTAGTGTCTTTTAATGAACGGAAATAAACTTTCAGAAAACCTGCCTGCTTTAATTCTTTGGTTTCATTTTTATAAAGAAGGATCTCTCCACGGCGTTGAACAATTAATATATCGAGATTGGGTAGCACGGTCATTTCAGTAGGTTCATAGAATTCTCCTTTTGTCAAAACTGTTTTTGAAATTTTAGTTGAATCAGGAGGATATTGCGATTTTACATTGGCATAATCCAGTTTTTTATTTTCACCAATGGCATATTGGATGCCGCCTGTGATATGTTTCAGGTAAACAGAATCTGTATAAGATTCTTCAGTATGTCCTAATTCAGTATAAAATGCCCTTCCGCCGTCATAATCATGATACCATGCCATAGGGTGATCATTATTATGCTTACCACCTTCATAAGATGTTTCATCTATCTTCAGTAAAACCTTCACATCCTTATTCATGTTTTTAAAATTGTACCACTCATCAGTTTTTGTCCAGGTATCACCGAGATGTTTTGTTGAAGGATGGTTTTTATCTGTTACAATTAATTTTGCTTCCTGCGGTTTTGGATGACTTTCAAAATTGCCGCCAACCATTCGTGCATACCATATCCAATCGTATTCTGTATCGGTAGCTGAATGAATGCCTACAAAACCGCCACCGGCTTGTATATATCTTTCAAATGCAGTTTCCTGGTATGTATTTAAAACATTTCCTGTTGTACTCAGAAAAATAACTGCAGCATATTTTTTTAAATTGTCTTCTGTGAAAACAGATGCATCTTCTGTTGTATCTACTTTCCAGTTATTTTCAGTACCCAGTTTAAGCAAAGCAGCTTTCCCATTTGGAATTGAACTATGCCTGAAGCCCTGTGTTTTTGAAAAAACCAGTACTCTTGTTTCTGTTTTTTGATTGCATGCGGAAAAAGCAAGGAGTACAATAATCCCTGTCAACAGTTTATTTTTCATTTTTGGATTTAATTGAATTGAATATTTAATTAAGCTGTGGATCGATCGGGAAGTTAATCATCATTTCAAAATCACCGCCAAGATGTTTGAGAGAATCTTTCCAGATCTCATCGATATTTTTATGAAAGATCAGTTTGCGTTCTGCCTGTACGGTCAACCAGCTTTTTTCTTTTAATTCACCATCCAACTGGCCGCCACTCCAGCCGCTATACCCAACATAGAACCGGATCTTCGAAGGTTTTATTTCCTTCTTTTTAATCATATCTATCACCATTTCAAAATCGCCACCCCAATAAATACCTTTTGATATTTCAAAACTTCCAGGGATTATATCCGGGTATTGGTGAATAAAATGAAGTGTATCCATTTGTACCGGGCCGCCATAATAAACCGGGAATTTATGACCTTCCAGGTCGGGGATGATCTCGTCCAGTGTATTTTCAATTTGCTTATTTAATACAAAACCAAAGCTGCCCTCAGCTTTATGTTCGCACAAAAGAACAACAGTCCTGAGAAAATTCGGGTCTTTCAGAAAAGGATCAGCGATTAATAATATACCGGGAGCCGGTTCAATCATATTTCAATTTACAGAAAATTCAATCAGCATGTATAAAAGGGCCCACGGTTTCTAAAATACGGTTAAAATATCCCGGTGGAAAGAGGACAGTCTTTTCTGCGCTGATTATGTGTTATTTTGCAGCGGTTTAAAAAGCCCCATTTAGTGAAAAAAATCTATACCATAATTTTTATACTCATCAGTCTTTCCCTTGCAGGTATCATTATCATTCAGTTTCTATGGATAAAGAATGTTAGAAATGTGCAAGAGGACAGGTTGAAAGAAAAAATTGATAAAGCCGTTGAAATTGTAGGGGAAGAACTAAAAGAGTATAAAGGCTCCATTTCTGGTACAAGCAAAATGGGTACAGGGGGCATGCTGGATAATTTTAATATTGAGTACTTAAAAAAATCTATTACAGTATCGCAGAGGTTTACGGTGGCTGATCTGGAAATAAAAATGAGAGCTGCACTAAAACAGGTTCGTTTAGAAGACATCCCATTTGAATTTGGCCTTGCAACTTTTAATCTGCGTTCTAATGCAGTCGGACATTTGGAAAGAAACTCAAGAAATTTTGTCAAGGTTTACTGGGATAGTGTAAATAATTATATAAGTCCGCCACAATTGATCATCACACCTAGCGGATCTGCAGCAGAAAATCTCAGTCCTGATGAAACATTTACTGTCGTTATTCCGAATTTTAAAAAGTTGGTTTATAAATCTCTTTCATGGAGTATTATAATGGCAGTATTCTTTACCATTGTTATCATTACTGCTTTTTACCTGACCGTGAGAACAATGCTGCGACAGAAAAAACTCAGTGAGATAAAAAATGATTTTATAAACAATATGACCCATGAGTTTAAGACCCCGATCGCCACTATTTCGCTTGCAGTAGATGCATTGCGAAACGAAAAGGTGATGAGTGATAGAGAGAAGATGGGTTATTTCAATAGTATTATCAAAGAGGAAAATCAGCGGATGAACCGACAGGTGGAAACGATATTAAAAGCATCCCAGTTGGAAAAACAGGAAGTAGAGCTTTTACTTAAACCCCAACATGTGCATGAGGTGATAAAGGATGTGGCTGATAATTTCACACTGCAGCTAAATGAGAAAAATGGTAAAGTAGAGCTTGATCTGAATGCAAAGGAAGATCTGATCGAAGCAGATGAAGTTCATTTTTCAAATCTTGTCAACAATCTTATTGATAATGCAGTAAAATATGCCAAGGATAATGTTCCTCCTGAAATTAAAATTTCGACGCAATCAAACGGAAAACATTTTATTTTTCAGATCGATGATAATGGAATTGGAATGTCGAAGGAGACACTGAAGCGAATTTTTGAAAAATTTTACCGGGCACATACCGGCAATATTCATAATGTAAAAGGATTTGGTTTGGGCCTGAGTTATGTAAAGACAATGGTAGAGGCTCATGGCGGCGAAATAAAGGCAGACAGTGTTCCCGGTCGTGGCAGCACATTTGTTATTGAACTGCCTTTGAAGAAAGCAACTGCTTAAAAAAACATTATACTTCCATCACCATAACTGAGAAACCGGAAGTCATTCTCCAAAGCATAATCGTATACTTTCCTCCAATCATCGCCAATCAAAGCTGATACAAGTAACAATAAAGTTGATTGTGGTTGATGAAAATTTGTGATCAGGGCTTTTGCAATTTTAGGTTTATATCCTGGCGCAATTATAATTTGGGTTTTAGTAACCAGTTTACCTGCTTTATTTTTCTCCATCCATTTCAACAATGAATTAAGAGCTTCTTCTGCAGGAATGTTTTTTGTGTAAAATTCATAAGGTTCCCATTGAGTGACTTCCAACCCGATAGCTATCGGATCCTCACTCCTAACTCCCGGCTCCAAACTCTTAACCCCCAGCCAATATAAACTCTCTATCGTTCTAAGACTTGTAGTTCCGACTGCTACGATTGTTTTATCAAGATTTTCAAGTAAATGCCTGATTGTTTCTTTAGACACCTCAATAAACTCTGCATGCATTTCATGTTTTTCCATTACTTCAACCTTCACTGGTTTGAATGTGCCAGCACTAACATGAAGGGTCACAAAATCTGTTTGAATAGTTTTCCTTCTCAGTTCTTCAAAAATAGTCGGAGTAAAATGCAAACCTGCAGTAGGAGCAGCCACTGAGCCATCAAATTTTGCATAAACAGTTTGATATCTCTCTGAATCTTCTGCTTCTGCTTTTCTTTTTATATAAGGTGGGAGAGGGATAGCTCCAGCTTTATGCAGTATTTCAGCAAAACTCAAATTTGAATCCCAGGAAATTTCTACAATAAAGCAATCGGTTCTTTTTTCAACAAATCGACATTGAAGATCTAGATCTTCAATTTTTTTCTCCAATACCTGGCCATGTTTCCATTTTGATGCACCGCCAATTAAACATTTCCATAAAACCTTTTCATGTTGCATCATAGCAGTTGTTATATCGGGATATTGTTCATGAGGTTCCAGGCAGAATATCTCAATGACGCCACCAGATGATTTTTGAAAAAGTAATCTTGCTTCTACAACTTTTGTGTTATTAAAAATGAGTAGTGAATCTTCTGGAATGAAGTCCGCAAGGTTTTTGTAAACAGATCCAGTGATAGTTCCATTCTTATAAACCAACAATTTTGAACTATCTCTTTCTGCTAAGGGATGGAAAGCAATCTTGTCTTCGGGTAAATGATAAGTAAAATCCTTTATGGATAAATTTTTCGGATGCATAGAACACAGCCAACTGCTGTATTTAGTGAATGACAAATGTACTAACGTTTCGCAACCGGTACAACCAGTTTCAATCCGCTCCAGATATCACTTACTGCGCAAACTTTCACATCTACCAGATTATTTTGCAATGCATAGCTTCTTATTACATCTTCAGTAATATCAGTTTCAATCCTTTTAGCTTTTTTATACCAGGAAACCCAAATTGTAATTGAAGTGTTTTTCCTGATCAATGATTTCATTTTTTTCATCTCTGATAAAAACTCTTTCTGAGATTGTACAAATAAATGAATCAAATCGGGTGTTTCATTCTTCTTGCATAATTGTTCATCAAGATTTACTTCAATTAGTTTATAATAATCATCGGGCTGATTGATCAACAGCAATTTCATCTCTGGCTTGATGCCGAGTTTCTTTAAAAGTGGTGTTCCGGAATATCCTGCAGTTGCCATTTCATGAAGTAAAAACAATTTCTGTATTCAAAAAACCCACTTATAGAAAGCATTTCATGTCCTTTCCACAGCTTATTAACAGCAATCCACAGTAAAAACACAGTTGCAGAAAATCCATAACTATTAAATGGTGGTAAAACCCATACCAGTTCAGGCTTTCAGTGGGATAAAGTGGTGGGGAAAAAATAAAATAAGAAAAATTTGGTGGTTAAGTGGGAAAAAGTGTTATTTTGTGTTATTAATTTTAAAACGGTGCAAACCTCTGATAATGACAGGCTTTCTCGGAGAATTCGAATCAACACTGGACGCAAAGGGGCGTTTTCTTCTCCCGGGCGGTTTCAAAAAGCAGCTTGAGGAAGGAGAGTCGTTGAAGTTTGTTATCAACAGGGGTTTTGAAAAATGCTTGAGTCTTTACCCGGTTAAAAACTGGGAGCCGCTCTACAACGAAATAAATAACCTGAGCGATTTTGACCCGAAGGCCCGTGAGTTTAAAAGGATGTTTTTAAATGGTGCCACAATAGTTGAACCGGACAGTGCAGGAAGAATACTGGTGCCACCCAACCTGAAGCAACATGCAGAGCTCGAAAAAGATCTGGTACTGATGGCGACAGGTAACAAACTTGAAATATGGGATAGTAAGAATTATAAAAAGTTCTTTGACTCGTACTCCCCCGAAACATTCAGTAACCTGGCAAAAGACGTGATGGTAAAGGACAAGGATAAGGAGTAATTATTGATCAATAATTATTAATTATTTGGAACAACACTATCATACGCCGGTCTTACTAAATGAAACGATTGATGCTTTGGCGATAAAACCCGGAGGCATTTATGTTGATTGCACATTCGGCGGCGGCGGACATTCGAAAGTGATTCTTGAAAAATTGAGCGAAAAAGCCCGCCCGGACGACCCGGTCGGACGGGGAAAACTGATCGCATTTGATCAGGATATAACTGCTAAACAAAATGTTCCCGATGATTCAAGAGTGTTGTTTGTACAACAAAACTTTCGTCATGTTGCCCGGTTCTTAAAGTTGCACAACATAAATGAGATTGATGGATTGCTTGCAGATCTTGGCGTAAGCAGTCACCAGTTTGATGAAGCAGAAAGAGGGTTTTCATTTCGTTTTGATGCGGCGATGGATATGCGGATGGATCAACGGCAAACATTGACAGCCGCAGAAATCATCAAAACGTATAATGAGCAGCAATTGCACAAAATGTTTGAGCAGTATGGCGAAGTGACAAACGCAAAAACTTTAGCCAGGACAATTGTTCAGGTCCGAAACACTGCACAGCTCAAAACGATCGACGGTTTCAGGAATGCAATCAGGGGGGCAGTGAAAGGAAATCCCAACAAGTACTTTGCCCAGGTATTTCAGGCTTTTCGAATTGAAGTGAATGATGAAATGGGAGCATTGAAAGACCTGTTGACGCAAATTCCAAAATTGCTGAAACCCGGGGGCAGAGCAGCCATCATTACGTTTCATTCCATTGAAGACAGATTGGTAAAGAATTTTTTTCGTCGCGGCACATTCGATGAGCCGGAAGAGAACCCGTTTATCAACGATGAAACGGTAAGTGAACTGAAAGTGATAACAAAGAAACCGATCGTACCCACCGAAAAAGAGATGAAACAAAATCCGAGATCAAGAAGTGCAAAGTTGAGAGTGACAGAGAAGGTGAATAGTGAATAGTGAATGGTGAGTGTGATGATGATGAAGTAAGCGGCATTACTACTATGATGCTTTTGTTGCGACGCTCCGTTCATCGTTCTTATCATTATTAAGCATGTACCTATCAGCATAACATATATAGATTTTTTGGAAAATCTATATCCTTTGAAATAAACCCTTGTATGCAATACCTGTGAAGGCCGAACATCCAGGATCAGTAAGTGAAAAACCAACAAACTGAATGAGCTAAAATTCATTTATGCAGGAACAACAAACAAAGGAACGGAATCTGAAACCTGAATCAACGCCAGGTGGATGGAAGAGGTGGCTCAACTACCACTCCATTGTTAAGCAGATCCCGTTCTTTCTGTTCCTCGCAGCATTAGCCGTGTTGTATATCTATAACGGCCATTATGCAGACAAAACAATCCGGAAAATAAATATAACAGCAAAAGAAGTAAAGGAACTGCAGTACGAACATAAAATGATAAAGAGTGAAGTGATGTTTCGCAGTAAACAAAGTGAGTTGGTAAAAGCAGTTGAACCATTGGGATTAAAAGAACTGACAGACGCACCAATGGTTTTGAAGAGTGAGTGATGATTGCTGAACAGGATCACAGGAAGATGATCCGCCGAAGGCGGACGCAAGGGACGGCGATAGTAGCTCTGAAGATGATAAAAAAATCTTTTACAGGACATAAAGGGTTTTCATAACAACTAAAACCAACATAGAAAAAGGGCATTGGAAGTTAGACGTGACATACTATGGAGAGTGTACATGAGTTTTATGGGTATTGTACTGTTTGGTGTATTGGTACTTGGTAAAACTTTCTACATTCAGCGTTTCCAGGGAAATTACTGGCGCAGCATGAGTGACAGCCTGCATCAGAAAATTGAATCCATCGACGCTGAAAGGGGTACTGTCTTCAGCGAAGACGGCCAAATGCTTAGCACTTCGATTCCCACCTTCGATATCTACATAGATTTTCTTGCTGATGGTTTACAGGAGAAAAAAGGAAAACGTTTCAAAGAAAATATTGATTCTTTTACTGTTGCCTTATCTGATTATTTCGGTGATAAATCTGCTGCAGCGTACAAACGTGACTTACAAAATGCCTACCGGGATAAAAACAGGTATTACCCTTTGAAGAAAAAACTATCCTTTGAAGATTACAAAACATTTCGCCAGTTTCCACTGGTGAAATTAGGTAGAAACAAAAGCGGTGTTATCGTTGAAGTAAACAGCAAACGCTTAATGCCTTTTGGTTTGCTTGCCAACCGCACCATTGGTTTATCAAGAGATTTTGTTGCAACCAACGGCAAAATGAAAAAGACAAATGTGGGATTGGAAAAAAGTTTCGACACCTTATTAAATGGTCAGAAAGGTGAACGCCTTGTTCGCTTTATAGCTGGTGGTACTGCTATTCCTGTTGAAGGTTACCAGATAGAACCTGAGAATGGTAAAGATGTATTTACAACACTGGATGTAAATATGCAGGACATAACAGAAACTGCATTGATGAAGATGATGCTTGAAAGTGAAGCACAGTATGGAACTGCCATTGTAATGGAAACAAAAACAGGGAAGATCAAAGCGATTGCAAATCTTGGTCGGCAGAAAGATGGCAGCTACTGGGAAGATGATAATTATGCATTGCGTGTTACAGAGCCGGGCTCCACTATTAAACTCGTTACATTATTATCTGTATTGGAAGAAGGAAGTTCTGAGATTACTGATATGGTCGAAGTAGGTTCAGCAGGTCAGATGATCGTTGGCCCGAGAAATGTAAATGATGCTGAACGTTCGCCTCGTCCTGTATTAAGTGTGAAAGAATGTTTTGCTCATAGCTCAAATGTTGGAATGAGTAAGCTTGCTTACAAAGCATTTGCAAATAATCCAAAGAAGTTTAAAGAATACCTCCACAAATATCATATGGATGTTAAATCACCGATTGATTTAACGGATGTACCCAAGCCAGTATTTTCTTCATTCGAAAAAAATGCAGGCGGTGTAATGAATATGATCACAATGAGTTTTGGTTATTCATTAAATGTTTCTCCGCTGCATACACTCACATTGTATAATGCAATTGCTAATGACGGCAAGATGATGAAGCCTTACCTGGTGAATGGAATAAAAAGAGACGGTATAATGACGCAACAGTTTAGCCCGGTTGTTTTGGAAGGAAACATTGCAAAACCTTCTGCAGTTAAGGCAGCACAAGAAAGTATGGAGTTGGTAGTTACAGAAGGAACAGGCAGGCCAGCATTTAAAGGATTTCCATTTGCAGTGGCCGGTAAAACAGGTACAGCACATGTGGCCGATCGTGGTATACAATATAATGATATGGTTTACCAGGCCTCATTCGTTGGATATTTTCCCGCTAATAATCCGCAGTACTCATGCATCGTGGTGATCCGTACCAAACCACATGCAGCTATGCACTACGGTGGCCAGTTAGGGGCGCCGGTGTTTAAAGAGATCGCTTCAAAACTATATGCCATGTATGTTGACAATAAAACTGTCAACTATGCCGGTGTTAAAAGTGACAGTAATTCTTATTTCTACTCCGGCTATTCAAAAGATATAAGAACTGTATATAGTACAATGAATATCGCTGCAAAAGATTCTGCGGCGCAGAATAACTGGGGGATTGTTTATAGTAATAATTACCAGCCGGTGGTGAAAGGGTTTGATGTAAGGAATAAGCAGATGCCGAATGTAAAAGGTATGGGATTGAAAGATGCATTGTTTATGCTGGAGAATATGGGGCTGAAAGTCGTAGTGAAAGGAAAAGGCAAAGTAGCAAGTCAATCAGTGCAGATAGGCGCACAGGTGACAAAAGGAATGGTAGTATATATTGAACTGAGTTAAAACAGTGGATTAAAAAATCAATCATTGCTTTTAAAAGATGTTTTATATAAAGTGGCATTAAGATCTGTGGCGGGAAGTACAGACAGTGAAGTAAAGGATGTGCAGATCGATTCGAGAAGAATAACAAATGGTTCTGTTTTTATAGCAGTGAAGGGAGTAGCGATGGATGGCCATGAGTTCATTGATAAAGCAGTTGATGCAGGGGCAAAGACGATCGTATGCGAAGAGTTGCCTGCATCGCTGAAAGAAGGTGTCAATTATGTACAGGTAGAAAACAGCGCTGAGGCTGCTGCTCATATTGCACATAATTTTTACGGTCAGCCATCAGAGAAACTAAAACTGGTAGGAGTGACCGGGACAAACGGAAAAACAACAATAGCAACATTATTATATAAGCTCTTTACATCGCTGGGTTATAAATGCGGATTGCTGAGTACGGTGGAAAATATAATTGGAGATAAAGCAGAACCTTCCAGTCATACCACACCGGATACGATCAGCCTGAATGCGACATTGAAAACAATGTATGATGAAGGATGCACACATGTGTTTATGGAAAATAGTTCACATGCTATTCATCAGCATCGCAGTACAGGATTGAAGTTTACCGGTGCCTTGTTCAGCAACATCACACATGACCACCTGGATTATCATAAAACATTTGATGAATATATCCGGGTGAAGAAATCCTTCTTCGACAATTTATCATCTGATGCATTTGCCATCAGCAATGCAGACGATAAAAGAGGATTGGTGATGCTGCAGAACACCAACGCAAGAAAATACCTGTACAGCCTGCGCACAGCAGCCGAGTATAAAGGAAAAATTCTTGATAACAGCCTGACGGGTCTGCATATGGTGATAAATGAACAAGAAGTTTATTTCAGGTTGATTGGTGAGTTCAATGCTTATAACCTGCTGGCTGTTTATGGTGCAGCAATTTGTATGGGCGAGGATAAACATGAAGTGCTTAAGTTCTTAAGTGTGTTGACCGGTGCAGAAGGAAGATTTGATTATATGATCTCGCCGAAAGAAAAAATAATCGCAATTGTAGATTATGCTCACACACCGGATGCTCTTTTAAATGTGCTGGCAACGATAAAGAAATTGAGAAAAGGAAATGAGAAAATAATCACAGTTGTTGGGTGTGGTGGTGACAGGGACAAAACTAAAAGACCCATCATGGCAGAAGTAGCCTGCGAGCATAGTGATAAAGTGATATTGACAAGTGATAATCCAAGAAGTGAGAATCCGGAACAAATAATAAAAGACATGGAGCAGGGAGTAGGGATAGCGTCGAGGAAAAAAACATTATCGATAGCAGACAGAAGAGAAGCAATAAAAACGGCGATCAACCTGGCAGAAACAGAAGATATCATACTGGTAGCAGGTAAAGGACATGAAAAATACCAGGAGATAAAAGGAGTGAAGCATCATTTTGATGATAAAGAAATAGTGAGAGAGATGTTTGATGTATTGGAAAAGTGAGACGAGAAAAGTGAAAAGTGAAACTGGAGTTTTTTGACGTTTGACATTTCACCTTTCACCAAAAGAAGCAATTACTTGGACGGTAATTATAAATCAGGCTGCGGATCGGAGGAACGAACCTCCTCCGGTTCAAAGCAAAACCAACTGGCAACATGCTGTATCATTTATTTGAATGGTTTAAAGAACAGAAGATTGACTTCCCCGGAAGCCAGTTGTTCTACTTCCTTACATTCCGTGTAATGCTGGCCATGTTGCTTTCACTGGTGATAACATTGGTTTATGGTAAGAAGCTGATAGAGATGATAAGCAAAAGGATCGGAAATGAAACTGTTCGTGATCTGGGATTGGCAGGTGAACAGTCAAAGAAGAGTACACCAACAATGGGAGGTTTGATCATCATCATCGGCATTCTCGTTCCCACTTTATTGTTTGCAAGATTAAATACAATATATATTATCATCATGCTGGTAGCCACTGTGTGGTTGGGTTTAATTGGTTTTATTGATGACTATTTAAAGATCAGGGCAAAACGAATAGCACAGCAGCAAGGAATCCCTTATAAAAAAGGCGACAAAGATGGTTTGGCAGGATGGTTTAAAATTCTCGGGCAGGTTGGCTTAGGATTATTTGTTGCATTGATCTTATATTTTAATTCCGGCGTACAAATATGGAGAGAGTACCAGGGTACTTATAATCCCCAAGATTCAACTCAGCGACAGATTCCATTAAATGGCAAAGAAAAAGTATATGTAATAACAAAAGAACCGATCACAACTATTCCGTTTGTAAAAAGCCATGAGTTTAATTATACAAAACTATTGCCGGCCGGATTGAGGAAATATTCATGGATACTTTATGCACTCATTGTAATATTTATCATTACTGCAGTTTCTAATGGTGCAAATATTACAGATGGATTGGATGGATTAGCATCAGGTACTTCAGCCTTGATCGGAGTTTGTCTCGGCATATTCGCTTATTCAAGTGGTAGTTTCTTTTTGGCTGATTATCTAAAGATAATGTACATACCGAATCTCGGTGAGCTCTCTGTATTTATTGCGGCAATGGTTGGCGCCTGTATCGGTTTCCTGTGGTATAACTCTTACCCGGCACAAGTGTTCATGGGTGATACAGGAAGTTTAACACTGGGAGGGATCATTGCTTCAATAGCAATCATTGTACATAAAGAATTATTGATACCGATTTTTTGTGGAATATTCTTCGTTGAGTTGTTGAGTGTGATGTTACAGGTAAGTTATTTCAAATACACAAAAAGAAAATTTGGAGAAGGCAAAAGAATATTCCTGATGAGTCCTTTGCATCATCATTATCAGAAAAAAGGATATCACGAGGTGAAGATAGTAACGAGGTTTTGGTTGATAACATTATTACTGGTGCTGTTGGCTATTGTGACATTGAAGTTGAGATAGAGATTACTGAAAAACCCAAATACTGACCCTGCTTCAAACGTAATTGTGGTGCAGTTGTATTCGAATCCAATACTTGTGAAAAACCAGGCTCCGTACAACGTTTGGAAACTTGAAAACTAACCCACCGTCTTCTCCCGATTTGGTCGGGAGAATGAAGGTGAGGAAATGAAGAAGAAAGATGAAAAGGAAAATGGTAATACTGGGAGGGGGCGAAAGCGGTGTCGGAGCTGCTTTGCTGGCAAAACAGAAAGGATATGATGTTTTTCTTTCCGATGGAAGCTCTTTGAAGGATATATATCGCAACGAACTGCAACAGGCGGGAATCGATTTTGAAGAAGGTAAACACAGCGAAGAAAAAATTCTAAGTGCTGATGAAGTGGTGAAAAGCCCGGGCATTCCCGAAAAGAATGACCTGGTAAAAAAGATAAGGACAAAAGAAATTTCAATTATCAGTGAAATAGAATTGGCTTACCGCTTCAAAGGAGAAAGTAAAATTGTTGCCATTACAGGCAGTAATGGAAAAACAACAACAACTGCTTTGACACATCACATTTTTAAAACTGCAGGTGTTGATTGTGCACTGGTAGGAAATATCGGTTACTCTTTTGCAAAACAAATAGCTGAAGATCCTAAACCGGTTTATATCGCCGAGATAAGCAGTTTCCAGTTAGATGATATAAAAGAGTTCAGGCCGGATGTGGCAATACTCACAAATATCACTGAAGATCACCTGGATCGTTACGATTACAAATTCGAAAATTATATCCGCAGCAAATTCCGAATTACGATGAACCAGCAGGCAAATGATCATTTCATTTACTGCGACGACGATGAAGTAACTATGAAATATTTAAACAAATTCAATATTCAATCAACCAAACTACCCATTAGCATGAAAAGAGAATTACCAAACGGAGCCTTTATTAAAGACGGGGATATGTACGTAAGAACAACAGGCGAGTACATGACAATGAGTGTATTTGATTTTGCACTCAAAGGAAAACACAATCAATACAACACAATGGCAGCATGTGTAGCCGGGGCAACGATGGAGCTCCGCAAAGAAAAGATCCGCGATGCGGTTGTCACATTTGAAAACCTCGAACATCGTATGGAGTATGTTTCAACTGTACGTGGCGTGGAATTCATCAATGACAGCAAAGCAACCAACGTGAACAGTACCTGGTATGCGTTGGAAAGCATGACAAAACCAACTGTATTAATACTCGGAGGAGTGGATAAAGGAAATGATTATTCATTGATGATTGATATGGTAAAAGAGAAAGTAAAAACAATTATCTGCATGGGTAAGGACAATGCTAAAATCCATGAAGCTTTTACCGATTCAGTTGATATGATTGTTGATACAGCCAGTGCACATGAAGCTGTGCAGGCAGCATTTCATTTTGCAGAAAAAGGAGACGTTGTATTATTAAGCCCAGCCTGTGCAAGTTTTGATCTATTTAAAAATTATGAAGATAGAGGCGATCAGTTTAAAAGAGCAGTAAGGGAGTTGTAAAAAATAATAACAAACCTAAAGCCAATAATCAAAGACCATTAACCAACCACCATCAACAAGTAACAGGATGACCGAAATACTCAACATACAAAATCAATTTAAAAACATTGGACAAAAAACCAAGGGTGATAAAGTCATCTGGGGTTTAGTAGTGTTGCTTGTCTTGTTTTCATTGCTTGCGGTGTACAGTGCTACGGGTTCGCTGGCTTACCAGAAATATCGTGGCAATACAGAAATTTACCTGTTCAAACAGATCGGGTTTATTGTATTTGGAATGATCGTAATTTATTTTGCGCATCTTGTTAATTATACATTCTATTCAAAATTTGCCCAGATACTTTTCCTGCTTTGTATTCCGCTACTGATCTATACTTTATTCTTTGGGGTAAGAATGAATGAAGGTAGCCGGTGGATCAGGCTCCCAATAATCGGTATGAACATGCAAAGTTCTGAGCTGGCAAAACTTGCGTTGTTTATGTACCTGGCAAGATTGCTTAGTAAGAAGCAACATGTGATCAAGGATTTTAAAACAGGATTTGTTCCGGTTATCACACCGGTACTTATCATGTGTGCATTGATCGCTCCCGCAAATCTTTCTACCGCATTATTATTAGGTGCTAGCTGCCTATTGCTCATGTTTATCGGCCGGGCCAACACAAAGCATATTTTATTGGTCATTTGTATTGCTATGATCCCTGTGTTAATGCTTATTGGAGCGGCAATGATAAAACATAACAATAATTCTGATAAAGCAGTCGTAGCTGCGACTTCTTCATCCGGTTTATTAAGCAGGGTAAACACTTGGGTAAGCCGGGTGGAAACATTTATATATGGCAGCAAGAATGTAATTGATGAAGATGCTTACCAGATCACACAAGCTAAAATTGCTATTGCACAAGGCGGCACTTTTGGCGCCGGACCGGGAAACAGTACACAACGAAATTTTTTACCACAGGCTTATAATGATTTTATTTTCCCTATCATCATTGAGGAGTATGGATTAGTGGGAGGGATGTTTATTCTATTTATCTATATCGTTTTTTTGTACCGATGTATTCGAATATTTAAAAAATGCCCTTATGCATTTGGTGCATTCCTGGCATTGGGTCTCAGTTTTACATTGGTCATACAGGCTATGATAAATATGGCAGTAAGTGTTGGATTGTTTCCGGTAACGGGTGTGACACTGCCATTGATAAGTATGGGCGGAACAAGTTTCTTATTTACATGTTTATCGATTGGAATAATATTAAGTGTAGCAAGAAATGCTGAAGTGGTAGAAGGGAAACCCTCCAAACCTTCCGCCTCAGGCGGAGAGGCTTATAAAGCTAACTAAAGATGAGTGATATAAATGATAATAGTGAGGCTTCAGGTTCCCCCTTTAGGGGGCGGAGGGGGCGCATTATAATAGCAGGAGGCGGTACAGGCGGACATATTTTTCCGGCAATAGCAATTGCCAATGCGTTGAAGAAAAGAGATAACAGTATTGAAATTCTTTTTGTAGGAGCAAAAGGAAAAATGGAAATGGAAAAAGTACCACAGGCAGGATATAAAATTGAAGGAATTGATATAGCAGGTTTCAATCGCAGTTCTTTGATAAAAAACATTGGGTTGCCATTCAAACTTATCAAAAGTTTTATTCAGGTAAGGGGAATTGTAAACCAGTTTAAGCCAGATGCAGTGATTGGCGTTGGCGGATATTCCAGTTTCCCGGTTTTAAGATTTGCACAAGCTAAAAGAATTCCAAGTTTTATTCATGAGTCAAATTCTTTTGCAGGCAAATCAAATATGCTGCTGGGAAAAAAAGCTACAAAAATTTTTGTGGCAATTGATGGAATGGAAAAATTCTTTCCTGCCAATAAACTGATGATAACAGGTAACCCTGTAAGAGCGGCAATTGCACACAACACAACCAATAAAACAGAAGCAATAAAATTTTTCTCATTGAATGAAATGAAAAAAACTGTTTTGGTTGTTGGTGGAAGCCTGGGAGCAAGATCAATTAATGAAGCAATTGATATGCACCTGGAAGAATTGTTGAAGGCAGACTTACAGATCATTTGGCAGACAGGAAAACCATATGCAGCAACAGCAAAGAAAAGATGTGAAGAGAAAAATGGTGTTTGGGTAAATGAGTTTATCACCCAAATGGAGAATGCTTATGGAGCTGCGGATATTGTTGTATCCCGTTCCGGCGCAATGACAGTTGCTGAACTCTGTGTAGCGAAGAAGCCGGTAATTTTTGTTCCGTATCCGTTCGCTGCAGAAGATCATCAGACCGTGAATGCTAAAAGGCTTGTTGAGAAAAATGCAGCGATGATGATCAAAGACAGTGAAGTAAAAGAAAAGCTCTTACAAACAATTATTGATTTGGCGAATAATGAGACAAAACAAAATGAAATGAAAGTTAATATTTCAAAGCTTGCAGTCATAAATGCTGATGAAAGGGTAGCTGATGAAGTATTAAAGACAATAAGCTGATTTAAGAAATTATCCTAATCCCCTTTAGGCCCGCCCGGATGACGGGTCGGACGGGGGTTAGGGGTAAGAAGGTCCAATCAATACTGTCCTTATGAAGAACCCCCTTCGGGGGATGTATAGGATTGAAAATTGAAAATTTTAAAACTGTGAGTGAATCAAGTATGCCAATTAATAAGATCAAGTCAGTTTATTTTATTGGCATTGGTGGGATCGGGATGAGTGCATTGGCCCGTTACTTTCATTCAAAAGAAGTTAAGGTAAGTGGCTATGATAAAACAGAAACTTCTTTGACAAAGGAATTGATGGCAAGTGGAATTGAAATTCATTATGAAGAAAGAATGGATTTAATCCCAAAAGAAGTGGAACTGGTTGTTTATACACCTGCTGTTCCAAAGGATCACAAAGAGTTGGTGTATTATCAGCAGAATGGATACAAAGTAGTAAAGCGGAGTGATGTGTTACAGATGATCTCCGAAAGCTCTTTTAATATCTGCATCGCAGGTACACATGGTAAAACAACAATTACAACAATGGTGGCGCATTTGCTCCGTCATACAGGTTATGGTTGTAATGCATTTCTCGGTGGCATATCAGTAAACTATGGAACTAATTTCTGGAGCAATGAAAGAAATGTATGTGTGATAGAAGCTGATGAATATGATAGAAGTTTTTTGAAATTAAGTCCGGATGTAGCCATCATTACAGCCATGGATGCCGACCACCTCGATATATATGGTACTCCTGCTGAAATGGAAAAGGCATTTATCGAATTCAGCAGTAAAGTAAAAAAAGGTGGTTTGTTGCTGAGCAAGCATGGCTTACAAAGAGGAAAAGAATTAAAAGCAGACAGGCACCTGACATACAGTTTGCAAAATGAAAGCGCAGATGTATATGCCGGAAATATAAAAATGGACGACGGTAGTTATGAGTTTGATGTGGTGATGAACGATAACAAGCTCGAAAATGTGAAATTGAATATGGGTGGAATGCATAATGTGGAGAATGTAACAGCGGCGATTGGTGTAGCAAGTTCTTTGGGAATTGAAAATGAAAAGATCAAAGCAGCGGTGGAAGATTTTCGCGGGGTGAAGAGAAGGTTTGAGTATATCATCAAAACAAAACAAATGGTATTGGTTGATGATTATGCTCACCACCCGGAAGAGTTAAGGGCATTGCTGAATGGCGCTAAGTCTTTGTTCAGGGAAAGAAAATGTACCATCATTTTTCAACCGCACCTGTACACAAGAACAAGGGACTTTGCTGATGGCTTTGCAGAAGTGCTTGACCTTGCTGATGAAACAATTTTATTGCCGATATACCCGGCAAGAGAATTACCGATAGAAGGTGTGAACAGCCAGATGATCCTTGATAAAATGAAAAGCAACCATAAAAGAGCGATGACAAAAGATGAAGTGATGAATTGGGTGAAGAATGATTTTTCAAAAAATGCGAATAAAGAATTCGGTGAGTTGTTGATAATGGCGGGAGCAGGGGATATAGATACAATGGTAAAGCCGGTTGGTGATTTTTTGATGAGTTGATTAGCAAATGTGCGGATGTGATGATGTGCGGATTTGCGGATTGAGGAAATGTTCTTAGGATTAATGAATGTACTCAACCCCGAAGGGGTTGAACATGAATAGCACCGGGTGAAAACCCGGTGTACAAAAAAGTAAAGTAGTAACAGTTGAATACCAAACAAACGATACGAAAAGTATTATTCATCCTGCTATGGGTGGTAATTGGCGGAGGCATGATCACCCTGCTGGTAGCAGCCATAGGAAAAAAGAAAAAAGAAACCTGCAGTGATTACCAGGTCACCATTAAAGGGGCGCAACAAAATTTCTTTGTTGATGTAAAGGATATTACAAAATTGCTGACTGCAGCATCCGGTGGTTCTATTAAAGGCCAGCATGTCTCCGATATCAAAATGAGAAAATTGGAAGAGCTATTGGAGGATAATGAATGGATACAAGACGCTGAACTTTGGTTTGACAATAAGAATGTACTCAATGTTATTGTAACCGAAAGAGAACCTGTTGCAAGAATCTTCACAACAGCAGGTAATACATATTATATAGACAGTACAGTTAAAAGAATGTCCTTATCTGATAAGATGAGTGCAAGAGTTCCTGTTTTCACCAACTTCCCTGAAAAAAAAGTATGGACCCCTAATGATAGTGCATTAATGCAGGATGTAAAATTAGTTGCACAGTTTGTTCAGCACAATGAATTCTGGAATAGCCAGGTAGCACAATTAGATATTATCAATTGCGGATTCAACTGCTGGCAATTTGAAATGGTTCCCGTTGTCGGCAATCATACAGTAAGATTAGGTAATGCCGAAAACCTGGAAGAAAAATTTAGCAGACTCTTTACTTTCTATAAGCAGGTATTAAGTAAATCAGGTTTTGATAAATACCCGGTGCTGGATGTGCAGTACAAAGGCCAGGTAATTGGGCTGAAGGAAAAGCCAATTGGTAAAGTGGACTCTGTTCTGTTAAGAAAGAATGTAGAAAAATTATTGCTGCAATCCCGTGAAGCGCAAAATGATTCAGCAGGTATTATTAATGCACCAAGAGTTATCGCATTTGATACAACAACAAATAATACTAACCCTGTTCCTGTGAAGACTAATAATCCGCCCAAACCAAGAGCAGTGATGATGAAGAAGAATTAGTTCGGAGTTAGGAGTCGGTAGATAGGAGGCAGAATAACGAACAGAACGTACAAGTGTGCGACACAACAGACGATGATAGTAGTAATGATGATGACAACAAAAAACCAAAACAGCTAACAACTAAAACTAAATACGTAAACAACTAAAAACGCAATACTATGAACAACGAGCAGCCCATTATTGTCGGACTCGACATTGGAACCACCAAGATCGCTGTTATTGCCGGTCGTAAAAATGAATTCGGTAAACTGGAGATCTTAGGCTTTGGCCGTGCCAACAGCAACGGTGTTAAACACGGACAGGTGTTGAACATCGATGAAACAATTAAAGCCATCAACACTGCATTGCAAAACTGCATGGCAAGTAATCCTGACCTGGAGATAGGAGAAGTGTATGTTGGCATTGCAGGTCATCATATCAAAAGCCTGCAAACCCGTGGCGATATCGTTCGCCAGAATACAGAAAATGAAATTAATCAATCAGAGATCGACCAGTTGGTCGCTGACCAGTACAAAACTTATATTCCTGCGGGTGACCAGATCATTGATGTGATACCGCAAGAGTTTACGATTGATAATTTTCAAAATATCGTAAAGCCGATCGGTTATGGAGGCGTAAAGCTTGGCGCTAACTTCCACATCATCACCGGCGATAAAAATGCTATTCGTAATATCAACCGCAGCGTTGAGAAATCGGGTTTGCATACAAAAGACCTGGTGTTGCAGCCGTTGGCTTCATCTTCTGCAGTAATGGGACAGGAAGACCTGGAAGCAGGTGTGGCAATCGTTGATATCGGTGGCGGTACAACTGACCTTGCTGTTTTCTACGAAGGAATTTTAAAACATACTGCTGTTATTCCTTTTGCCGGTGAAAATATTACCAATGATATTAAAACCGGTTTGGGTGTATTAAAAACACAAGCTGAGCAAATGAAAATGCAATTTGGAAGTGCATTGGCAAATGAAGCAAAAGGAAATGCTTATATCACTATACCGGGATTGCGTGGTATGCCTGCAAAAGAGATCAGTGTTAAGAATCTTGCCAATATCATACAAGCAAGAATGAGTGAGATCATGGATTTTGTTACATACCATTTGAAGCAGGTTGGTTTAGACAATCGCATGCTGAATGGTGGTATCATCCTTACAGGCGGTGGTTCACAACTTAAACATTTAATTCAGCTGACTGAGTATACAACCGGTTTACCTGCACGTATCGGATATCCTAATGAGCATTTAGCTGCAGGACATATTGAAGAATTGGCTAAACCAACTTATTCCACTTGTATCGGACTTATCCTGAAAGGGTATGATGATTATGAGCATAACCGCAAGGAGTTTGAAAAAGGTTTCAGAAAAGTTGGTGTGCCTGATGGTTTAAAAAGATCTGAAGCTGAAATTGATGCAACTATAGAAGGAGTAAGTGAGCAGCAGATGAAGGAACGTAAAGGCCTTAGCAATTTCTGGGGCAAGTTTAAAGATGGGATCATTGATCTGTTCAAAGAAGAAGAAGATAAACATCTATAACAACCGGCCCCCTAAATCCCCCAAGGGGGACTTTAGAACCCGATATTTTGAAAAGCTCTTTTTAAAACAACTAACCCAATTGTCAACAGCTTCGTAAGTCCCGCCCCAGCGGGATTTGGAGGGGCCTTTAAAATCAATTACTATGATACATTTTGATCTGCCCAAAGAAAAGTCATCCATTATAAAAGTGATTGGCGTAGGCGGTGGTGGCGGTAATGCCGTTAACCACATGCATAGCCAGGTAATAGAAGGTTGCAATTTTATTATCTGTAATACCGATGCACAGGCATTAGCCAACAGTGCTATTCCTAACCGTATCCAACTCGGACCACATCTTACACAAGGCCTTGGTGCCGGTGCCAATCCGGAGATCGGCAGACAGGCAACCGAAGAATCATTGGAAGAAATAAAACGCATACTGGAAGTAAATACCAAGATGGCATTTATTACTGCTGGTATGGGCGGTGGTACAGGTACAGGCGGTGCACCGATCATTGCAAAAATTTGTAAAGACCTCGGCATACTCACAGTGGGTATTGTCACAACGCCTTTTGCTTATGAAGGAAAAAAGCGTCAGCTACAGGCAGAAGAAGGAATAAAAATATTAAAAGGATATGTAGATACATTACTTGTTATCAGTAATGATAAACTGCGTCACCAATATGGTAATTTAAAAATGCGTGATGCATTTGCAAAAGCAGATAATGTATTGGCAACAGCTGCAAAATGTATCACCGATGTTATCAGCAGCACCGGCCAGATCAATGTTGACTTTGCCGATGTATGCACAGTAATGAAGAATGGTGGTGTAGCAATACTTGGTAACTCAGCAGTAGCAGGAGAGAACCGTGCACAACAAGCTATTGAAGAAGCATTGAACTCACCATTGCTGAACGATAATGAGATCAAAGGTGCTAAATGGATATTGATGAACATTAATAGTTCTGAAGGAGAACATGAATTCACTATGGATGAAGTAGAAGTGATACAGAACTATGTTTTAGCACAGGCGGGTGAGGATAGTGATGTGATACTCGGTTTGGGTTATGATAATACACTCGGCGATCAATTGGGTATCACGATCATTGCAACAGGCTTTCAGCATAAGGATCCATTTACAAAACCTGTTGAAAAGAAAAAGCCTTCAGAAGAAAAAATAATTATGGTGTTGGGTGAGGAAGAGAAACCGAAAGTTAGTAGTCAGGAGTCAGGAGTCAGGAGTCAGGAGCCAGGAGCCAAGAATCCAGTATCCAGTATCCAGCATCCGGAATCTATAACTCCTGAGCATTTAGCTCCTGTAATGATAGAAACTCCTGCATCCGAAGAACCTATTTCAGCAATGATGGTGATCGATGAAGATGAATTGGAAGAAGAAGAAATGGATATCGATAGCTACCAGGAAAAGAAAGAAGAGAGCAGCACCGTTATTCATTGGGAATTGGATATGAAAGCTGATAGTAATACTACGAACAATACGAGTAGTAATATTACGAAAGAAGACAAAAAAGAAGTCGTAAAAGAACAAAGTATAATAACGAATACCATAGTTTCGGCAGAGCAACCAAAAATCAATGAAGCTGCCATTCCCGAGAACAATCAGCCCGTAAAAAACATATTTGAAATAAGTGCGCCGGTGTCTGCAGCATCTGGTGGCTACCTGGCAAGGCCAGCTAATATCTATGCAGAAAGCAAACCAGGGGAAATCACCCCAATAACTTCTGCTGAAAAACCGCATTCGCATATACCCCCGCAGAAAGAGGAGGAAGTTCTTCCCGATCTGCAATTGGTAATGCGTGATGACATTCCAGCGGCGGATGCGCCGTTGGCCCATCATTCTCATACACCGATGCCTACCATCTCAGAGGACCAGGCTATGCCTGACGAAGAGGAGGAGCAACAACGTAGGGCAGCAGAACGACTGCAGAAGCTGCGGAATTTATCGTTCAATTTCAACGCAGCCGATCCGAATAATGAGTTTGAGACTGTGCCGGCCTACATCCGCCGCAATATGGAACTCTATAACCAGTCTTCCGTTGCGGAAAATTTCTACAGTAATATCGAAGTAAAAAAAGATGGTGACAGCAAAGCAACGCTGAGCACTATCAATACATTTTTGGATGGTAAAAAACCAGACTAACCGATCTCACATACATAGCCCGTTCCAATGAAATAAATAAGGCTAGTGTTTTTAGTTGTTCCCTCCGGTTTCTACCGGAGGGTTTTTTTATTATGAACTAGGCTACATTACTACTATTAAGTTTTTGTTGCGTCGCACTCTTGTACGGTTGGGAATTCTATTGTGCTCGAATATGACTATTTTTTAATTGCCAGAGTAAGAATTATTGCAATCAATGACAATATTATGCCTATCCACACAGCCCATTCATTTCTGATAAACCTTTTTCTATCTTTTTGATAGTCGAGATGTTGGTTTGTTAAAAGCTGAACATTGGTTCAGAGTTGTTGTAGTTCTAGATTTTCTTTTTCTGCTTGAGTTTCTATTGATTTTTTGTTTTTTGATTCTAACCCAGAGTATCCACCATTATCTATAAATGAAATTCCTTTTAAAGTCAAAACGTAAGATTGTCCCCAATAATGTTTATATCCTTTTTCTCCCATTCGAACTAAATCATCATTAATTAATTTATTCATTAATTGCTCGAAATTGTCCGGTTCTTTATTATCGAAAGCGTTTAGCACAATTTCTTCATCAACCAAACCTTGTTTGATGTTTGATTTTAACGCATTCAATATTGAATCAAGCGGATCAATAAACATGTCTTTTTTTATAAATGGAATTTACGCCGTTGTTGGTGTTTTCGAAGTTAAGTCTTTGCTCATTTAATTTTCTTCACCAACAACCGAAATTGTATTATGATTGTATTATTGGTGAAGAATCAGAAACTTTATTTTGAGCAACAACAACGGCGTAACTAACACGCAAGGCTATGGGTGAAGACCCTGCTACAACTAAAGGGCGAAAAATCATTGTTTCGATTTTACTCTCATAATATCAGTATCCACTTGCAGATTTCCTCGTTGCTTTGAAGCATTATACCATTTAAGAGCTTGCTCAAGATCTATACTCGTACCGCGTCCGTATTCATACATAATTCCAATGTTTCTCATAGCGTCACTATTACCGAGCTTTGCAGCTTCGTCCCATTTTTCTCTTGCCAAACTAAATTTGTCAGCATTGTAATATGCTCCTCCCTCTAGTACTAATGAAAGGCTTTTCTTACCCTGTACTCTTGCAATATCGTCCTTCACGTACGTGTGTCCTTTGTTTTTTGCGGCATTAAACCAGTCAAGGGCTTTATCATAATTCATATTTTCTCCTCTGCCCAGTTCATACATAAGTCCAATGTTGCGCATGGCATCACTGTTTCCAAGGCTTGCAGCTTCGTTCCACTTTTCCCTTGCTAACGGATACTTCAATGCATCGTAGTATGCTCCTCCTTCCATCACCAGGTCGTCGGAGCTTTTTGGTCTTTCTTTTCCATTAGCCGGTAAAAAATCTTTGCCGGCAGACGATTGCTTCTTTGGGTCAGCATATTTTTCTGTCGCTTTCAGGCTATTTGAGTTTTTAACCGGCTGCTTAGCTGGTGTATGAATTTTTGGGGAATCGGCAATTGATGTAGTGCTCTGCATTACTGAAGTATCGGTTGAAGTCCTGCTATGAAAAGTGTCGCTTGCTAAAGTGGATGAAGTGACAGAAGTATCAACCTTTGAAAAACCGAATGAACTGTGTGATGCTGAAGATGCAACAATTATCCACACAATAATTGCTATTCCAGCAACAACAGACCCTATAATGTAATAGACTTTTCGGAGTGACTTTTGTGGCTGAAGGAGCTTTTGCTGCTTATGCCATTCTTCTTCCCGCAGTTGTTCTTCTTCGGTTTGCTGCTGCGGCTGCCGGTCTTCGTTCACTTTTAGCATCAGGGTATTACTCACTGTTTGCAATACTTCATCATAACTATCCGTAACATCGTAATGCTGCAGTCTTTTGAGCCTGAAGGGAAGATTGCAGTTATCGATGCGGATGGGAACAACCCGTTTATTTTCTTCCAAAGCTGCGTACACTTCATCGAGTGCATTTTTTGATTGAACAGATGCCTGTGAAGCCACAAAAAGCACACAGTTGCATTCGTTTAATGCAGTTTCTATTTCAATGTCCCACAACGAGCCTAAGGGGATGTCGAGCTGGTCGAGCCAAATATCTACGCCCAATGTTTTAAGGTCTGCAGTAAGTTTTTTTACAAATGCCGAATCGGCGCGGGAATAGCTGACGAAGACCTTGCTTGGCATGGGCGATAGGTGGGGCTAAGAAATGAGATCATAAAGATAAGCATGGGTTTTGTCATTCTGAATTTGTTTTAGGAGCCTTTGCGGTGCAAAAAGATTTATGTCCTGCCGAGGTCTTCTCAAGAAGAAACTTCGATAAATAAAAAATAACTGAGAGACCCCGTGAGGACGGATATCATTTTACAGAAAAGGATTCATATATTTTCTGTAAAATAGCAAAAGAATCATTCTTGATTGTCCATATATTATAGTTACCCGCAGTTATCACTACCAATAAATTATTTGTTTTATCATAGAAGATTCTTTGGTCTCCATTTCCAACCGCAGCACTCGTGGAAATTAGTTTATTTTGAATTGTGTCTATATACGTCCAAAACAAATATCCATATCCTCCTCTTGAATTAGGCCTTGCTACTGCTTTTTGAATTGACACAGTTGCCCAATTCTCAGATATAATATGCTTATTGTTCCAACTACCCTTTTGATAATATAAAATGCCAAATTTTAATAGATCTCTCGACCGCAGTCTTAATCCTGAAGCAGCAGCAGGGGTATTGGTTCCGGGAAATTTAGTCCACTCAAAATTTGTAATGCCCATAGGTTTAAAAAGATAATGGTTTGCAAATTCATCGACCTTTTTCCCGGTTGCTTTTTCAATAATTGCTGCAAGCACTTCGGTAGTTCCTCCATTATAATTCCATACTTTACCCGGCGCAGATATTAAGTTTCGGCTTAAGACAAAATTTATAGGATCTTCACTCTTGTCCATTTGAATTTCACTATTTAGCGGATTATCATAAGGAACTTGTTCATTCCATTCAAATCCAGAGGTCATTGTTAAAAGATTTTTTATAGTCAGCGTTTTCTTTAGTCCCGTGTCGTAGACAGCATATTCCGGGAAGAAATCGAATACTCTTTGTTCGGCACTTTTGATTTTACCTTGTGCAATAGCAATACCTATACAAGCGGAAACTACACTTTTTGAAATGCTTCTGACGTCATGAGGGCTATTAGCAGAATGTTCGATTACGCCTAAATTCTTACCCCAGATTTGATCTTTTCCCGGAAAGTATTTTTCGAATACAAGCTTGTTGTTTTTGTATATCAGAAGACTATGAATATTAGGATAATAATTGGAAGAAATTTGAGCTGACAATGTATCTATCACTGATGGATTCATTCCCATTTCGGATAAGGATGCGGTTTTGATCCCATCCTCCAGATCGATAGGTTTAGATGAATGTAATTGATCTGTCTGGCTAATTCCATATCTGAATATTGTCAGGCAAATCAGGCTGATAACAATTTTATGACGCATAACAATATTTATTTTTTGATGGGAAATTAAAGAGCCGCTAAAGTGTATTACTGCTAAAATACGCTACTTATTTCGGTCAACATTTTTTTGTGCTGAAGTAGTCTAAAAAGACATTTTCGTATTCTTAATTTATATTATTACATTTAATAATGACACAGTGAGATGATAAGCTTTTCTCGGTTTGAATGTGCACACGAAAACGGCCGATTAAATTCCCGCAAACCATAAGAAAGACTAAGCCTGCTTAATACCATTACCCCTCTTGTGAACAATTGCCGGTGTTTCATTCAAAACAATTTTTTATGATAAAAAAATTAATTGCTTTCCATGCCTTTTTGCTTCAACTATTTATTGGGGGCATTGCACAAAATGTTGGTATTGGCAATACAAATCCTCAATTCCTTCTGGATGTTTCGGGCAGGATGCGCATCCGGAGCCAGGATGCAGTATTTACAGCGGGCATTTATTTTAATAAAATAGATAATTCGAATACGCAGGCTTTTATTGGCATGCATTCAGATAATTATGTTGGATTTTTCGGTGTACCATTGAATAACTGGGGATTGGTAATGAACACCAGTAACGGGAATGTAGGAATTAACAATACTTCTCCCCAGGCATTGCTGCATATAGTAAAGGGACAGGGAACAAACGGACCTTTTATTTCCTCACCAGCCGCAGTGATTGAAGGTGACCAGGGAGGCTGGCTGCAATTTTCAAATAATAATAATATTGAAAGCGGCATACTTTCGGGCAACCAGGTAACCGCTATACGAAGCGCAGTTATTTTTGGGTCTGATAGTTCTTTAAAGTTGCGTTCCGGTGGAAATTTTACGAGGTTAACCTTAACTAAAACCGGCGAAGTTAATTTTTCATCCAGTATCAATGTTACGGCTGACGTAAAGCGTCCCTCAACAGGCACAGCAAACCTTGTTCCTATTTGCTATGGTTCGGTTAATCTTGTAGGTACCATTCTTAGCGGTACTGGTAATTTTAGTGTTTTATGGACAGGTGCAGGGAATTACCGGATTACTATCACAGGCGAAGACTATAATGAATCTGATTATTGCGTTTTTATTACTCCTATAGGTGATGTTATTAGATTTTCTACTATAAGGGAAGTATTTGGTGAGTCATACATATCTCTAAGAATATATAATAGTGATCATATTTCTACAGAAACGGATTTTAATTTTATCGTTTATAAACGCTAAAGGAATTGTAAACGAACATAAGAGAGTAAGAAGCTTACCTGATTCTATTCTCCGTTGTATCCGCTGTCTGCAAGAAAGGAAGTAAAGTCTTTGATATTTAATATTTCTTGTATTGCTTTTGTTTTATCTGTCGCTTTTGTATAGTAGGCTTTAGTGATCTTATAGCCCATCCAATATCCCAGGTCTTTTGGTCTTGACTCGAAGCTGTGATGAAAGTTACAGAATAAAAATAATTTTTTGTTTATGTCGTGGGATCTCGCCACAACTTGTGCCATAAAAAACTCAACCTCTATCTTGTAGTTTGATCATTTGAGTACATTAAGCAATAATTCCGATTAAAGCTTTATTTCCAATAATTGGATTCATGTCGGTGGAACAGCACATTCTTTAAAGGATTCGTAGGTTCCGGCTGCGGGATCTTCTGAAATATTTCTTCCAGGACATAATCTGGAAAGTCAGCAATAATTTCTGTCGCAGCAGCAGAAAGTAATTCAAAATCATCCTCGGTTGCGGTTTCGTCGAATACGCATTTAAAAATGATTTTTTTATTACTTAACTCGATAGATGCGCTTCTTAGTGGCGGAGTGATTTCTCCTGTCAATGCTCTGACCCCACTAAGAATGAGAGAGATGTCTTCTTCAATTTTCATATGGGACCTTTTAAAAATTATAATTTTCTATTACCGCTAACGGTCAGGACTTTCTGCTGTGCTGATATTCCATGATTCGTCAGCCCGGTAACTAAAGATAAATAGAAATGCTGATGCTGAATAAACTTCAATTGATGTTGCGAAGGCAAGTCACAGCGTGATGCAATATAACAATTAGGGTTACTTGAATTTCTCAATCTTCTTCTGAATAGCATGTTTATCTGCCACTGTTTTTGCAAGTGAGTAAGCTTTTTCAAAATTCTCTTTTGCCTTTTGATAGTCAATATCAGTGTATAGTTCGCCGAGTAAAGCAAAATAAAACTGGCTATCTGTTAGCTTTAGTTTTTCTGCTTCAGCAATAGCCTGTTGTTTTCCTTTTACTTTGGCCACAGCATAAGTTCTGTTGAGTGCAGCAATAGGGGAGTATTCTATTTGCAGCAGGTGGTTATACAATTGCAGAATGGCCGACCATTTTTCTTCTGTATCGGCTTTCTGGGTATTCCAATAAGCAATCGCCGCTTCCAAATGATATTTTGAAAGCTGGTTTCCACCAGCAGATTGATGGAAATAGTAAATCCCGTTATTGATCAGTTCAGTATTCCAGAGATCAGTGTCTTGCTCTTCATATAAAACAAGCTCACCATTTTTATCCAACCGGGCTTCAAATCTTGAAGTATGAAAACACATCAATGCAAACAAAGCATTCACTTCAGGTTTGTTGGTAGTTTCATTTTCGATAAGCATGCTGCAAAGCCGCATTGCTTCAATACAAAGTTCTTTTCGTATTGGCTGGTTCTGACTGGTGGAATAATAACCTTCACTGAATAAAAGATAAATAGTTCGTAGTACTGTTGTAAGACGTACATCAATTTCAGCAGGACCGGGTAATTCTATTTTTATCTTTTCTTCACGCAGTTTTTCTTTTGCCCTCGATAATCTTTTATTGATCGTTTCTTTATTACTTAAAAATGCATCCGCAATTTCTTCAATACCAAAACCGCAAAGGATACGAAGGGATAAACCGATCTGTGCTTCGGGAGAAATAGCAGGATGGCAAATGGCAAACATCATTTGCAATTGACTATCGTTTATATTCTGAAGGGAAAGATCAATTTCTATTTCAGCAGAGGCTTCTTTTGTTGCTTTAATTTCAGGTACAATTTTTTTATCAAAGAGATCATTGCGCTGCAAATAGTTTCTTGCTTTATTTTTTGCAACATGATAAAGCCATGCAACAGGATTTTCAGGTATGCCATTCATACTCCATGTCTGCGCAGCCGTAAGAAAAGTATCGCTTGCAATATCTTCGGCTATTTCTATTTGTTCAAACCCGAAATGACGACTTAATACGGAAACGATCTTCCGGTATTCTGTGCGGAACAAATGCGGTATCAATTCAGGTTGTTGCATATATAATAGGCCCCTGCAAAAGTACAGGGGCTGTTCTATCATTAATGCACACCATCTCCTTTTGCAATTTTCCGCACTTCCAGGCTATTGCCTTCTCCCTGCAATACAGGACAGCCTTTGGCAAACTCTACAGCTTCTTCGATCGATTCCGCTTTTACGATGATCAATCCGCCGATCGTTTCTTTAATATCACCAAAGGGGCCGTTAGTAACAATGTTTTTTGAACCCTTATTGGTTACTACTCTTGCATCGCTAAAAGGCAAGCCGGTACCACTTACAAATTTGTTTTGTGCAGCAATGCCACCGATCCAGTCCATGGTTTGTTTCATCCATTCCTGTAATTGCTCGGGTGAAGCGACTGCCTGGCCGTCTTCATGCCGCATGATCAATGCATATTCATTCATTTCTTTAAGTTTTATGCTCCGCTATTCACGGAACAGTTTTAATAATCTGGTTACGCATTAATAACAAGTGAACCTTTCCGGATTGGACAAATATTTCAAAAAATATTTTCGAAATATTTTGCTTGCTTCGTAGGTAGCGGTTCCTGTTTATGTTTTCTCAATAACAAGTAATTGATTATCCACATACTTAATATTGGCAAAAACAGTATAACAAAAAAGATAAAATAAGAAACGGTTACTTCCGGCTGCGGTTGTTTTTGTATGAATATTCCTTGCCCGATGGGGCCTTCAGAAAAAATAAATCCTTTGGTCAGGTTCCATCCTAAATGAATGGCGCAGGGTATATACAATGAAAATGTTTTTGCATAACCATAGGCAAGCAACAAACCCATGATGCCGGTCATTATAAATAGTATGAGCATTTGTTTCGGGTCGCCAAATGCTTCCTGCGAAAACCAATGATAAATACCGAAAGCTATTGAGGAAATAATTATTCCTTTTACTGAACCCAGTCTTTTTATAAGAATATACAGCAGCACACCCCGAAAGATCAGCTCTTCAAATAATACCGACTTGATATTCCACCAAAGCCCTTCTGCAACTAAATTCGCTGACAATGCTGGATTTAACTGCCATTGTTCTTTTGCAAAACCAATTCTCATTACAAACTCTGATGCGCAACAAATAGCAGTAATAAAAAAGAAAACTACAAAACCGGTCAGTCTTTTTTTAGTTGGAAAGAAGCCCAGAACAGATAGATTGCCTTTTTCGACCAACCATATGATCAGCCAGGAAATTGCGAGTTGTACGAGAATGCCTAACATTTGATTATTAAGATTTTTTATAAGAGTGTGTCAACTGGTCAACACTTAAAAATACCGGATTTGCTCAAAACCTCTATAAATCAATGAATAATTTATACCAACGAGGAGGCCTGTTATCGGGAAAATTAATAACTTAGCCGCATATCTGCTTAAAGTGAAAAAGGTAACTGCTGCATGTTTTCTTATAATGATCTTTATTAGCCAAATCGGCTATTACTTCTTTTACAGTTATCGTCAGTACCAGATCAAAGAGGAAATTAAAGAAGAGTTATTTGCCAGTATTCCCGAATCATCACTTGAACTGATCATACAGGAGCAGTATGCAGACAAAATAGAATGGGAGGAGGCCGATAAAGAATTTTACCTGGATGGTAATTTGTATGACGTTGCAAAGATCAAACATGAAGATGGAAAGACTTATCTATACTGTATAAACGATAAAAAAGAAAAGGAACTTCTTTCGAATTTTTCTAAAACTGTAAACCATAACAATAGAAACAACAGATCCGAAAGTTCAGCGCTAAAATTCCAGTTTTCTGTTTATGTATTGCAGAGAACTGAAATTGTTCCTGAAATATTTACAGTTGCACCTGGCCAATTTCCCATTTTAGATGTGAGTTTAATTTCTTCTTTCAAAGAGATAAATTCGCCACCCCCCAAGGCCTGATCAGTTTTAATTACTACTTATTCACAACAACAGTTTTCCTGCCTGGCGGGATGCCTGTATTTAATTTACTTACCCAACCATTTCATCAATATTATTTAAAATGAAAGCAATTATATTATCTACTGCTATGTGTGTATTAAGCGCAGTAGCATTTTCTCAAAAAAATTTAAAAGGAAAAGTGATGGATGCCGCTACCGGCAAACCGTTGGCTGGTGCTTCAGTCTCATTCTCATCCAAAGATGGAACTGTTACCGGCAATGACGGTACGTTTTCCGTTAATTGTAATACTACATCACGTATTACGATATCATTTGTTGGTTATGCTGCACATACTCAAATGATCAAAGATTGTGATGCTGAGCTACAGGTTTCCTTAACACCAGTTGGAAAACCACTGGAAGAAGTAGAACTATCTGCTACTTCCAATTCCAACAAATCAGTTTTATACCAGCCGCTATCAATAACCAAACTAACTCCAAAAGAATTAAAAAGAGGCCAGGGAATATTTTTTGATGATGTAATTCAAACCAGTGTTCCGGGTGTGATCATGAATCGCAGAACTGTTTCGGGCGGACAACAATTCAACATCAGGGGCTATGGCAATGGCTCAAGAGGTACAAGAGGCATCAGCAGCAATTTTGATGGACAGGGTTATAAAGTATATCTCAATGGAATTCCTGTAACAGATGCGGAAGGAATTACAACTCTTGATGATATTGACTATGCATCTATTGGAAATGCAGAGATCGTAAAAGGACCTGCTGGTACTTTATATGGCCAGGCAATTTCAGGAGCGATCAATTTTAAAATTAATTCACCTGAAAGAGGAAAAAGTTCATTGGAACAGCAAGTAACAATAGGCAATTATGGGCTTCAACGCTATACCACACTTTTAAGAACAGCTACTGAAAAAAGCGGAATTTTATTAGCCTATGGAAAACAAAATTCAGATGGATTTTCAATTCACAATAGCTCACATAAAGACTTTGTAAATTTTGTTGGCGATTTTCAAGCAAGCGAAAAACAAACCATTACAACCTTTGTTGGATATACTGATAGTTATGATGAACGTCTCGGTGAGTTGACACTTACACAATGGGCCGCTAAAGACTATTCAGGAAATATTGAATACATTAAAAGAAATGCACATAGCCATGTAAGTACTTTCCGTGCAGGATTGGCGCATACTTACAATTTCAGTAAAGCAGTTTCTAATACTACTTCCATATTTGGTATGGGATTCAGAAGTGATGCAAGTTCTGCAGGTGGCTGGACGGACAAAACCTCAGTTAACTATGGCTTCCGCACTTCATTCGATACCAAATTTTCTCTGGGAAGTGGTTCTACATTAAGTGGTATAACTGGTCTTGAAGTACAACGCCAGGATGCACAAATAACCGGGTATAATATGAAAGCTGATCCTTCCGATCCAAATCCCGGTGGCCCCTGGGTGTATGGCACGAGTCCTTATTGGATCGTAAATGCAGTTACATCTAATAATGCTTTTGTAACTACACCTACTGCATATTTTACAGAGTGGACATTAGGTTTGGCGCATGATCTTTCTGTTACTGCCGGTATTGGTTTAAGCAGTCAAGGAATTATATTGGATGACAGGTTTAGTTCGCCTAACGCAACAGTAGCAAGACCATCACATTTTGATACAAGCTATACGAATATGTGGTCCCCGCATGTAGCGATCAATAAAGTGATCAACAAGAATGCTTCTGTATATGTTTCTTACAGCAGTGGATATAAAGCACCGGTAAGTTCTTATTTCTTTATTGCAACTCCACAGATCGGTACACCTCCTAATGCTGGTTCAGCACCTGCAAAAGCTATGGTTAATGGTGAGCTAAAACCTGAGAAAGGTAACCAGTTCGAGATCGGCGCAAAAGGAAGTATTCTCAAAGATAAATTGATTTACCAGGTAGCATTGTTCTCATTGGATTTTACTGATAAAATGACTGCTGTTGCAGTACCAGTTCCAACTACTACACCTCCGGCTACAGCTACAGCTTATAGTTATATGATAAACGGTGGAGAACAGAATCATAAAGGATTGGAAGCATTGGTTAAATACTCTATCGTGAAGGATCGTACTGGTGTATTCACCAATGTTACTCCTTTTGTGAATTTCACTTATTCCGACTTTAAGTATGCTGATAATTTTGTTTACAAAACCGGTACAACTACTGCTGCTGGTGGAATTGATACAGTTAACTATAGCGGCCTCGATGTATTTGGGGTACCTAAAATAATGGCTGCATGTGGTGTTGATGTTTCGACCAAATATGGAATTTATGCAAGCGTCTCATATTTGTATAAAGATCCTCAGAATATTGCGCTTGAAAGATTGACAAATAATCCGGAGACATATGCATTGCGCAAAGCAACCAGCTATAGTTTACTGAACACTAAAGTTGGCATTAAAAGAAACCTGTCTTCTAAGTTTGACCTGGATGTATTCTTTGGTGTGAATAATATCACAAATCAGCAATATCCTATTATGATCTTTGTAAATCAGTTGCCTGATGCGTATATACCTGCTCCTCCAAAAGCAGTTGTATTCGGCGGACTGAATTTAAAATATACCCTATAGCCTTTGCCTATGGAACTTAAGGGTAGCCGAAAGGCTACCCTTCTTTAAATTAATTATATGAAAAAAAATTTTTATTACCTGCTGGTATTGTTTATAGTTTCCGCCTGCGGAAGATTCAGTAATAGGGAAACAGACGGTAAAAAAGATATGAGGATCGTATGCCTGTCAAAACATTTGACAGAAATGGTATATGCATTGGGTAAAGGTCATGATCTTGTAGCTGTAGATCTGAGCAGTACGTATCCTGATAGTGCCAGGTTGCTTAAGACAGTTGGCTATCACCGTGCATTAAGTCCTGAAAGTATTATTGCAATGGATCCTGACCTGGTTATTCATAGCAATGATATCGGGCCGGAGAATGTATTGCCACAGATCACCAATGCGGGGTTGAACATAAAAGTATTTGGTGGGGCTAATACAATTGATAGTGCAAAGATTTTATTGAAAGAGTTAGGAAGTTTCTTTGGGGAAGAAAAGAAAGCTGATTCAATTAGTAGAAAAATAGATGCTGATATTGCAGCCGCAGCTGATTCATTAAAAGCAATGAATTTAAAAGATACTTTGAGTGTAATGATCATTCATTTCGGCAGGGCCAACAATATTTATTTTGTAATGAGTGGCCGCAGAGGGGTGGGAGATAAAATGATCGCATTGGCCGGAGGTAAAACAGCGATCTATGATGCAAAAGGTGCAAGACAGATCAGCGCAGAAGCTGTAGCGGCTGCTAATCCTGATATTATTATTGCAACTGATTTTGGTTTTGACCAGATGGGAAATATGGACAAGTTTATTGAAGGTGTTCCCGGTGTAGCATTAACAAATGCAGGAAAGAATAAACGCATTGTTCGTTTTGAAGAACATGACCTTGTGTATTTCGGCCCACGTACTGGTGAAAATATTATTAAACTAATGAAACTTTTATATCCAGCCGGTGTTCAGACAAAGTAAATTTTTCTTTCCTGTGCTGATCGCTTTATTAGTGATCGTGACAATCTGCGCTATTGCATTTGGTGCAGTAAGTATTCGTCCTATAGAAATGTTTTCAGCTATTAAACATTTTTTTACCGGGGAAAAACCAGCAAATATTTATGAAGCTGTTTTTATTCAGCTGCGCTTACCTCGTGTATTGCTTTGCGGTATCACCGGGGCAATACTTGCTGTAAGTGGAGTATTAATGCAGGGATTATTCCGCAACCCGATCGTAGAGCCGGGATTGATAGGAACAAGCAGCGGTGCAGCATTTGGAGCTTCTTTTGTTTTTGTAATGGCTGCTAAATGGCCACCAACAATCAAAAGTCAGTTTGGTCCTTTTCTTACTCCGCTATTTGCGTTTGCAGGTGCATTGCTGGCAACATATCTCGTGTATGTGTTGGCAAAAAATGCAAAACGTATTTCTATTATTTCTTTATTGCTGATCGGTATTGCTATCAATGCCGTCGGTATGAGTGGCACCGGATTTATGAGTTATATCGCAAGAGATCCGCAGGCGAGGAGTATTACTTTCTGGAACCTCGGCACTTTTTCCGGTGCAAGTTGGATGCAGGTTGGTATCGTTGGCACTGTTGCTGCTATCATGTTTATCATTTCTTTTCGTTATTCAAAGCAATTGAATGCATTGCTTCTCGGCGAAGAAGAAGCCAGTTATCTCGGTGTTGATACCGACAAACTGAAAAGAAGGGTAATGATATTAAACACGGCAATGGTATCTGTCGCTACTGCATTTGTGGGTGTTATCAGTTTTATGGGATTGATCGTTCCGCATATTTTGCGTTTGCTGATAGGAAGTGATAATAAACGATTGCTCCCTGCATCGATGATAGTTGGGGCTACGTTGCTTTTACTTGCTGATATGTGTGCAAGATTATTATTGGCTCCGGCAGAAATCCCAATTGGTATTATTACTTCATTGGTTGGAGCACCTGTATTTATTATTTTATTAAAACGCTTCAATTTGCTGCAACATAAAGGAGGGTATGATGCTTAAGACCGAAGGCATTTCATATAATATTGGCCGTAAGCAAATTTTAAAAAATGTAAGCGCCGCATTTCATCCCGGTGGGTTTAATATGATACTGGGCCCGAATGGTTCGGGCAAATCCTCTTTCCTAAAGATATTCAGTGGAGAGGTCAACAAATACCAGGGAAATGTTTTTTATAATGAGAAAACTATTTTAAGCCTGGATAAACAAGAGCTTGCAAGGAAAAGGGCTGTACTTAGCCAGCAACCTGATCTGAGTTTTCCATTGCTGGTGGAAGAAGTGGTGATGATGGGACGCTATCCTCATTTTACATTCAGCCCGAATAAAAAAGACATTTCCATTTGCAATGAAGTGATCGAACGAATGAACCTTTCATCATTTAAGGAAAGAAATTACTTAACGCTGAGTGGTGGCGAAAAACAAAGAGTGCAGTTTGCCCGTGTGTTATCACAGATATGGGAACAACCTGAAACTGGGTACCGTTATCTTTTTCTTGATGAACCATTGAACAGTCTTGATATCAGTTACCAGCACGAATTTTTGCAACAAGCCATGCAGTTGGCTAAACACAATACTGTTTTAATAGCTGTAATGCATGATATTAATCTTGCCGCTCAATATGCAGATAAATTATTTTTCCTGAAAGAAGGTGAACTGGTAAGCAATGGAAGCCCCCGGGAAATTTTAACTGCCGGTTTGATAAAGCAGGTGTTTAATGTAGAGACCACAATAATTGATAACCCTGTTACAGGGAAACCGTTAGTGATCTATAATTAAAGTTTACAGATCATCATACTTATATTTTCTTACCGCAAGTGTAATGAAAAGTAGTATATACCCACAGACAACGGCAAGCAATACTCCAGCTGAAGGGATGTTTTTGTAGAGTTCCCTGAAGCTGCTAAAAGGTATCAGGGAATCGGATGATTGTATCGGTAAAAAATAGGGAAGTGAAGGATGTATCTTGATCACCAGCCACCATAAAAGCCATTCCAATAGTAAACCATAAATAAAAAATACAATGATGGCAATTCCGCTTTTTCTAAACAAGGTTGCCAGGAAAAGAGCAAACATGAGATAAAGAAATGACTGTAAAAATGAATATAAGGAAACGACAAATGCCTCTGTGGTGATTTGTGCATCCGTAATTTGAGCCATAATGACCATAGCCAAAAAATTCATGATCATCACAGCTACAGATATACAAGCAATCAAAGAAATTTTAGTAAAGATGAAAGTTTCTCTTTTCCATCCATCAATAATGTTTTGCCTGTGTGTTTTGAAGTTGACTTCATTAATAAATAAATTAATGATGATCATGCCCGGCAAGTACAGCAGAAAGCTGGTCCAGAAACAAACAGTATAGGGAAGATTAGTGCTCGAAAAAAGTCCCAAGATATCACGGGCTTCTGTGTTTGCACCCGTCATTGCTCTTTGCAACTCTGCAATAAAGCTGAGATAGACCTTGTAAAAAATATAAATGATAAGGAGAATTCCCAACAAATACAGGATAGAGAATACCTGGAATACACGGTAGTTCTTTATTTTCATCCATTCTATCTGCAGATATTTAAACATAATGTTAGTTTTTAGATTAATGTTCACTTTTTGTTCCCGTAATTTCTAAAAATCTTCTCTCCAGTGTTTTTCGTTTAAGATTCAAATGGCCTAACACAATTCCTTTTTCAAAACAATACCGGTTGATGGCAGTTGTTGTCAACGTTTCATCGCATTGAAGCGATAATACACCGTCTATGTGTTGTATGTTGATAATTCCGGGCATTTCTTTCAGAATAGCTTCCAACCCCGGAACATTATCAGCCAGCAGTTCAATTTCCAATATGTTACCAGCACCACTTGCGGTTGCCGATAAAACATCACTCACGGTTCCGACGGTTTTCAAAATTCCTTTTTGCAGGATGGCAACATGCGTACAAACCTTTTCTACTTCATCAAGAATATGACTCGCCATGATGACTGTTTTGCCCTGGCGGTTCAGTTCTTTCATCAGTTCCCGTATTTCAGCAATACCTGCCGGATCCAATCCATTTGTCGGTTCATCAAAAACGAGAATATCAGGATTGCCCAACAGTGTGGATGCAATTGCCAACCGTTGTTTCATCCCGAGTGAGTAAGTGCTGAATTTGGAATCCTTGCGTTGAAACAGGTTGACCTGTTCAAGAACTTTTGGAATATCCTCTTTTCCTCTTTCTTTAATAGCAGCAGCTATCTGCAGGTTTTTTTGGCCACTCAGGTAATGATAAAAGTTTGGTGTTTCCAGCAAGGTGCCAATGTGTTTTCGTTGTTCATTGCTTCCTGGCTGCCCGTTCCATAAATAATTTCCTTTTGTCGGTTTCAGAATATCCATCACTATTCCGAGCAGAGTTGTTTTGCCACTACCGTTGGGCCCAAGTATGCCAAATACACTTCCTTTGGGTACTTCAAAAGAAACTTCATTCAATGCACGTACCGGCCCGTAAAATTTGGTCATGTTCTGAACGGATAAAACTGTACTCATAAGTAGAATTTGCTGATGAAGATATGTTTTTTGTTTTCACAGAAAAGGAAATTTTACAACAATGGCCTTGGTCATTTGTTATTAATCTAATTTTAGCACAATGGAAACAGTTTTAATTACAGGTGGTACAGGTATGATCGGCCATTCACTCAGAAGCGTATTATTGGAAAAAGGTTACAGGGTAATTGTTCTTACCCGGGATAAATCAAAACAAGAATCTAATATTAACGGTCTGGATTATGCTGAATGGGATGTTGAGAAAATGAAAATAGATAAGGAAGCTATCGCAGCAGCAGATTATATTATTCATTTAGCCGGTGCAGGTGTAGCTGATAAACGATGGACGGCAAAAAGGAAGCAGGAAATAATCAGCAGTCGTGTGAAGAGTGGCGAGTTGCTTGTAAAAGCACTCAATGAGACTTCGAATAAGGTAAAAGCTGTTATCAGTATTTCTGGAATTGGTTATTATGGGCCAGATACGGGAGGAAAAGCTTTTGTTGAGTCGGATAGTTCTTTTTCAGATTTCCTTGGTGATACCTGTGTGAAATGGGAAGCTGCAATACAACCGGTAGAAACTATTGGGAAAAGATTAGTCATATTCCGGACAGGGGTAGTATTGAGTAATAAAGGAGGTGCTATCAAAGAATTTAAAAAGCCACTCAGGTTTGGATTTGCAACTATTCTGGGTTCGGGTAAGCAAATTGTAAGCTGGATACATATAGACGATGCGGTGAAAATGTTTTTATATGCTATCGAAAATAATTTGCTGAGTGGGATTTATAATGCTGTATCGCCAGGCCCTGTATCGAATAAAGAACTCATATTGCAATTAGCAAAAACCAATAACCGGTTTTATATACCATTTATTGTTCCAGCGTTTATTTTAAAAATTGTAGTCGGTGAATTAAGTATTGAAGTATTAAAATCTGCAACAGTCAATTCAAAAAAAGTTGAGGGAAGCGGATTTGTATTTCAGTATCCAACGATTGAATCAGCTATCCGAAAACTGGCGGCCTCATAAAATCTTCAGCGCTTACCGAGGCATGATCAGGATGCCATATATTGGTAAACTCACCAATGATCGCCTTACCGTGATGAAATTGGAGTTTGTGAATTTTCAGGTTATCAATATCCTGCTGGGTTACTTTTCTATGCATCGGGTGCATAGTGCCGCCAGGGATGCCCGCCGGTTTTGAAGGATCGTATTGAAACATTGCATCCACCAATGTTCCTCTTGGATACATTATGCTGGGTATACCTTTTCCTCTTATATCCAATGACTGTGGATGATCAAGACCCAGTGTATGGCCATATTCATGAGCAGCAGTAGTAGAGCCTTTGTATAAATTCTCCAATTTGAAATAACCGCTATTGCAATTGATGCTATCTACAAAAGAAATATTGCCATGCACAAATTCTTCGATGCGGAAATAATTGTTTCGGGGATCAGTATTTTGGTAAATTTCAATAGGATCAATGAATGGATTAACAAAAGCATTGGTCTTAAAAACAACATTTAATTTTAAACGATCAAACATTAAACTGCCTTCAGCTTCATTCCACATCGTTTCAATCTCATCTCTTATCGATTCAGTGATCTCAGGATTAGAGGCATTGCCATAAGTTATGATATTGGAATAAATGATAAGTTGATGATGATTTATATCTATTTCTGCTGTTCCCATGAAACTCTAATTGTTATTAATCTGCAATTTAAGAAGCAATTTCATTTTATTTCTTCACCTTATTTACGGGGCATGGCTTTTGCTTTTTATAATAAACCAAAAATCAGTGTCGGATCATGAAAATTGTTTACTTATCTACATTTCCACCAAGAGAATGCGGCATAGCAACTTTTAATCTAAGCCTGATCAGTGGAATTCAAGCCAATTTAAAAAAGGAAGGTCAGTTTGAACAGGAGTTTATTGTTGCATTGAATGACTCCGAAGACCTAGATGAGTACGAATATCCCCAGAATGTGAAATTTATCATTCGGCAGGAAAATGAAAAGGATTATCTAAAAGCGGCAGAACTTATTAATAACAGCAGCATCGATGTATGTATTCTTCAACATGAATTCGGAATATTTGGCGGACAAAGCGGAATTTATATTCTACCATTATTACATCGTGTTGAAAAACCGGTTGTGACCGTTTTACATACTATTTTAAAGGAGCCAACTTTTATTCAAAAAATAATAATCCAGGAAATCGGAAAGCAATCGGCAAAACTGGTTGTGTTTAATAAAAGAGCAATAAGTTTTCTTACCTCTATTTATAATGTTCCGATTGAAAAAATACAACTAATTGAGCATGGCGTTCCTGATATTGACCCGCCAATATTTAATCCAGTCAGAAATTTCCCATCATTTAAAAATAAAAAGTTATTAATGACGTTTGGCCTTATCAACAGGGGCAAAGGATTAGAGACTGTTATAAGAGCATTACCTAAGATAATTGATAAACATCCGGAAACGATCTATGCAATTCTGGGAAACACACATCCTGTAGTAGCAAGAAAATATGGAGAGGAGTATCGTGATAGTCTTAAGTTATTGGCAACGGAATTAAAAGTTGATAAACATCTTGTTTTTATTAACCGTTTTTTGCCGGAAAAAGAACTGGTCAATTATCTTTCAGCTGCTGATATTTATATTACTCCATATATTAATGAAGCACAGATAAGCAGCGGTACATTATCGTATGCTATTGGTGCTGGTGCGGCATGTTTATCTACTCCTTACTGGCATGCAGTTGAATTACTAAATGGAAGCAGGGGGCAATTTTTTGATTTCAGAGATGCAAATGGGCTAGCATCTCTTGTTAATGATCTTTTTGATAATCCACAAAAGCTTGCTGAGCTTAGAGAAAATGCATATGAATATGGACTGGATCTCCGGTGGCCAAATATTACCAGTAAATATTTGGCATTACTAAATGACGTTATAGATACACATGTTACAGAAAAAAAAGAAATCAAACAGATCATCGATCCTGACCTGATGCCTAAATTCAGTTTGTCACATGTGTTGCGATTAACAGATGATACAGGAATTGTGCAGCATGCTAAATATGGTATTCCAAATCTTAAGGAAGGTTATTGTCTTGATGACAATGCACGGGCACTTATCATGACAATTATGCTATGTCAGCAGAAAAAAAACCAGGAGGCGTTGAAACTTTTGCCCGTATATCTCAGTTATATCCAATATATGCAACGGGCAGATGGAAATTTTGGAAACTTTCTCAGTTTTGACAGGAAATACATAGATGAAATTGCTTCTGATGATGCTTTTGGGCGTACTATTTGGGCACTTGGTTTTTTAATTTCTAATCCACCCACCAATTCTTATCGTGAATTTGCAGATGAATTATTTTACAATTCAGTAAAGCATTTCAAAACAATAAAAAGCATGAGAGGATGTGCCAATACGCTGATCGGTGTTTCCTATTTTTTACGGGCTCGTCCCGGGCATGAAGAAATGTTCAGAGAACTGGTTGAACTGACGAATGTGTTAATGAATGCATATAAAAAACATCGTGATAATAAATGGCGTTGGTTCGAGGATACAATGACTTATGATAATGCAATACTACCTCTTGCTTTGTTTCATTCAGCTGAAATTACAGGAGATGAGGAAGTAAAAAAAGTTGCTATTGAATCTTTGAAGTTCCTGGATAAAATTAGTTTCAGAAACGATTACTATACACCCATCGGGAATAACAATTGGTACAATCGTGATAATGATAAACATGTACCTTTATATGATCAGCAGGCGATCGAGACTATGGGGATGGTATTAGTATACCTGCAGGCTTACGAATCAACACAGGAACCAGCATATATTCAAAAAATGTTCAGTAGCTATTTATGGTTTTTGGGAGAAAACTCTTTGCGAGTGCCATTATACGATCATGAGACCAAAGGTTGCTGTGATGGATTGCAATCAACCGGTATCAATCGCAACCAGGGAGCCGAAAGTACGCTGGCATACATTATTTCTTATCTCACAGTTCTGAAAGCATTTGAAAAAGAATACCAGGTTCAGTATCAATCGGCATCTGCAATAGAAATTTTAGTGCAAACATGAGAATAGCTGTTTTATCTCCAATAGCCTGGCGAACACCACCAAGGCATTATGGACCGTGGGAATTAGTGGCATCTAATCTTACTGAAGGCCTGGTAAAAAAGGGGATCGAGGCAACATTGTTCGCTACTTCTGATTCAATAACAAAAGCAAAACTGGATGCGGTGATCGAAAAAGGATATGAAGAAGATCCAGGTCAATCTGCTAAAGTCGCAGAGTGTTTGCACATCAGCAACCTGATGGAAAAAGCTTCGGAGTTTGACCTAATACATAATCATTTTGATTTTCTTCCGCTTACTTATTCAAAACTTATCACTACTCCGATGATCACTACAATACATGGGTTTTCTTCTCAAAATATAATTCCTGTATATAAAAAATATAACTCAAATAACTCTTATGTTTCTATCAGTCATTCAGATCGTTCACCTGAATTAAACTATATCGCCAATATTTATCATGGTATTGATACAACTCAATTCAGTTTTAATGATCAACCTGATGACTACTTGCTTTATTTTGGCCGCATTCACCCGGATAAAGGAACAGCTGAAGCGATTGAGATAGCAAAGCGATCAAAGCGTCGTTTATTCATTGCCGGCATTATACAGGATGAAACATATTTTAAGGAAAAAGTGGAGCCTTGTTTTAATGATAACGTTTTTTATTTAGGATCAGCTATGTCTGGGGAAAGAAATGTGTTATTAAGAAATGCATTTGCCTTATTACATCCAATAAATTTTGATGAACCTTTTGGCTTAAGTGTTGCTGAAGCTATGTTATGCGGCACCCCTGTTATCGCTTTTAATAGAGGTTCGATGCCGGAATTGATCGAAGATAAAAAAACAGGGTTTCTCGTAAATGATATTGACGAAGCTGTTGATGCTGTTTCAATGATACACATTATTGACAGGGATGCTTGTCATCGTCATGCAAAAGAAAAATTTTCTTTAGAAAGAATGGTTAAAGATTACATCGATGTTTATGAGCAGGTCATTTACAAACGCTGACTACGTAATTTATCCAGCAATGCGTTAAGATCTACTGACATGAATGAAGAAGAATGATCAGCTAACCCATAGGGTATGATCAATTTTCCATTGTTGATTATTGAACCGCATGAATAAACAACATTCGGAACATAACCTTCACGTTCATCTTCATTGGGCATTAAGATCGGCTCATCCAATCTTCCAATTTCTTTAGAAGGATCATCACGATCCAGCAAGCTAACTCCCAGGCAATAGCGGCGCATGGAGCCAACCCCATGTGTGATAACTATCCAGCCATGCTCCGTTTCAATGGGTGATCCGCAGTTACCTATTTGAATAAATTCCCAGGGATATTTTGGCTCTTGTAATAATTGAGGGTTTTCCCAAATGAGCACATTGTTTGAATACATGATATAATTATTCATGCCATCTATGCGTGACATCATCGCATATTTTCCATTGATACGCCGGGGAAATAAAGCCAGGTTTTTATTCATTGCACCGGAGCCATAAAGGGGCCTTACTTTAAAATCATAAAAATCTGAGGTCTGCATCAATTTGGGCAAGATCTGAATCCCGTCATAGGCAGTATAAGTTGCGTAATAAATTATTTTTCCATTATCTTCTGTGAAGCGTACAAAACGGGCATCTTCAATTCCATTTCTTTCAAACTCAGATATGGGGAAGATCACACGGTCCGATATATCGGTATCCAATGAAAAAATTATTTCATGATAAACATCTGCCAGCCATAAAACTTTGTTCAATTCAATTTTTCTTAGATCGTCAGTTTCTTTATCTGTTAAACTCCGGATCACCCGCTGAAGAGTAAAATATTCAAACTGCTCGTCTAATTGTTTCTTTACTTGTTCTATTATTTCCGGTGCAATGTTTTGCTCTATTGCTTTAGTAAAAAATAATTCCTTTTTGTAATTAGCATTTCGTATCACTTCTGCTTCATCAATATAGTCTCCGGCAGGTATCACAGTAATATTATTATTATTATCAATGATGGCTCTTCGAAATGCTATCGAAGAAATATGACCTTCGCCTACTGCTCTGAAACTAATGATGACCCTTTTTTGTCCTTCTACCAATTCTGTTTGATCCGGGTCTTCAACACAGGAGGGGTTAAAGAAAGCTGATGACTCGATAGAGTATTCATGTGTTGCATAGGAACCGATCAGGAGTTTGCGGTATTGCGACAAGGAATCAAAATCAATCCCAAGATCTGAGAATATTTTTTTTAGCCTTTCACAATGCCTGATAAGTATACCTGTGATCCTTCTATGTCGTTTGGAAAATTCTTGTAAGAGTGGAAGTATGATGTTGGTTACTTCCTGCTCTGATAAGTTCATTACTTTTTTTATGAGTTCTGCTGAACGGTTTTCTCCATAAAAGGAGAACCGTGCAATAACTCTTGTTGGGTCCGGGTAAATTTTTACTGTTCTACGTTCAACGGGAATTCGCATATGGAATTTTTACTAAGTAAGGCCTGAAATGCAAAAACGATACCGAAACAAAGGGACTTTCAATAAATAATCGATTCATTCAAAGCTAAGCGAATATAGTTTTTCTTTTTCCTCCCTGCCTTTAAATTCCATTTCCCCAATTTCAGTTATTGAGAATGAATGGGGCGTATGGAAATCGTGCAGAAAATCTCCAGACAAGACAAATGGCTGGTTAAGATCATGACATTTACCCCTTATTCTTGCAGTAGTATTTAATGTATCGCCGCTGTAGACCAAATCTTTTTTTACAATACCAATAACGCCGGCTGTTACTTCTCCTGAATGAATACCTGTTTTAAAGGAGGGGACCACACCATAACGTTTCATGTATCTTTTCTCTTTTCTTTTTAAAATGAAAAAAGCCTGGCGAATGAATTTTAAGCAACGGATCTTATTCAGGGGTGTGTTTTTCCATGACAGTACTACTTCATCCCCTACATATTGATAGATCTCGCCGCTGTTAGCAAGAATAGGTATGGTGATATCAGCAAAAAATTCACGAAGCAATCGAAAATATTTTGTGTGACCCAATTTTTCAGCAATAGTGGTGGCATCATTAATATCGAGGAAAACGAATATCCTGTTTTCAATTTTAGGTTTATTGTATTTGCCCCGCATCATACTCCAGAAACCACCGGGTCCATATTTATCTGTTACTTCAATAATAAGTATAGTAAGCAAGGTCATGATGCCCAGATCGATCATGAAGATGAGAAACCCCCTGGTAAGGAAAACATCCCGATAAAAACCACCAATGAAATCTTCAAAAGTCCCTTTTTCATTAAAAACAAAATACATTGCTAACATTACAAAGGCTATTAGTACAAATAAGAAAAAGGTCATTGACATTTTTATTGTGACTGAAAGCCAAAGAGGATAATGCTTAAATGCATATTTTAAATAAAATAGCAAGAGAGCAGAAACCACAAATCCAATGATAGCAAAAGCAAGCGAAAATAGTAGGAGAGAGCGGTGTGTTACCAGGCTTTTTTCAATCAGGATGATGTTGTATAAAAATAAAAATGCAAATACTACCCAAATGATAACAATGTTTATAAGCACCCGCAAGCGGTAATAAATAATTCTACTTGAGATCATGGGCTAATGTACGTTGAAATTTATTTTATCTAAGACTTAGTTCTTCAGGTACATTTTTTGTTTGGGTGTAATGATCATTCTTTGGCCCTGTCGTGTTTCCATCGCTTCATTAGCCTGTACTGCTGTAATTTTTATTGTTACACTTACCGGTTCAGTCGCACTGTCATTGGAAAAACAAAAAAATAAATTTCCTTTTCGGGGGTCCATTCTTGCATAGTCATTTATCCCTTTTCCCTTTTTTATATAACGGAATTGAGTACCTGCAGAGAAAGGTGCTAGATTGTCGGCATCCATTATCCAATAATTTACTGAAGGACCTGTTTCCATCTTTAAAATCGTTGCCGGCCTGTTTAGCGCCACTGCAGTAAGTATGTTATATAAAGGAAACTTTTGTGTGATGGATGAAGAAGTTGAAAGAAACTCTTTATTAGCCTCTGAATATATTTCCTGCCCGGTCTTATCAGTACAGATATAATAACTCCAGGCCACAGTATTATCAGGTAAATTAAAATTGAAACTGGTCTTATTTCCGCCAGCAGTTCCAAGTGGATTTACTTTTATTATTCTATCCTGGAAATTGGTGATCACTGTATCTGACTTAGCAATAAAATCTTCATCCTCATTTATAAAAGTAGTATCGTTTACAGTATGAGTAAAAACAGTTGTATTAAAGTTTTGCATAGATGCATTTGCTGGTATTCTTTGGATCTTGTATTTACAAAGTCTTGGAGTAATAGCTGAGTTGGTAAACCTGAATTTATAAATACCTGTTTTAGGAATAGTAAGGGTTTTGTTGACGATCTTACTTATTTTTAGTTCAAGATACCTTGAGGTGCCAGGCAATTCTACGATCTCCACTTCTTTCAATTCTTTGCCGTTTGCTTCTTCGAAGTTGAAAATTACTTTATCGCCTTCGGCAAAACCGAGATAGAAGATCTCTTCGCCCATGATGGTGACTTTTAAGGTGGTCTCAATTACATCTACAGGAGTTTGGCTGCTAAGCGGAGCAGCAGATAAGATTACTAATAGCTGAATTGGTGCGATGAATTTCCAATTCATAATTGAAGGTATTAGGTTAATAGAGAATGTTGCTTGTTTGTCAACTCATCCAGTTCACACCGGCTTCCGGGTTCCATTTCACTGTGCTCTTTTTCAGTTTTGTCCAGAATTCAATTGAACTCTTCCCGGTGATATCACCGACTCCAAATTTACTTTCATTCCATCCGCCAAAACTAAATGGCTCTCTCGGTACCGGCACACCCACATTCACACCGATCATTCCTGCACTTGCATGGTCAATGATATATCTTGCCAGCCCGCCATTTTGTGTAAATACACTGGCTGCATTTCCATAAGGATTTGCATTTTCAATGGCCAATGCCTCATCCACTGTATTTGTCCGCATAATAGAAATTACCGGCCCGAAAATTTCTTCTTTAGCCACACTCATTTCAGGCTTTACAAAATCAATTACCGTAGGGCCTACATAAGTTCCATTTTCTTTTCCTTCTACTTTGGTGCCGCGGCCATCCACTAAAATTTTTGCACCATCTTTTTCTGCCTCACTTATAAAGCGTTCAATTCTTTCTTTCGATTCTTTGCTGATCACTGCACCGAGATTTTTTCCCGGAATAATTTTTCTTGCCTCATCACAAATTTTTTCAATGATATGATCAATATTGCCAACACCTACCATTGCACTTGCTGCCATGCAGCGCTGACCGGCACAACCACTCATACTTGCTGCTACATTCTGCGCAGTCATCTCGGGTTTTGCATCTGGTAATACCATTAAATGATTTTTTGCACCGCCCAATGCTAGTGCCCTTTTATAATTCATCGTTGCCCGCTGGTAAACGATCTTCGCAACTTTTGTAGAACCAACAAATGAAACAGCTTCAATACCCGGATGATCACAGATCGCATTTACTATTTCACTATCGCCATGAACAATATTAAAAACACCATCAGGTAAGCCAGCTTCTTTTAAAAGCATGGCCAGCCTTCCTACACTCAGCGGCACTTTTTCTGAAGGTTTTATTACCATACAATTTCCTAATGCTATTGCATTTGGCAAGGTCCAGTTTGGAACCATTGATGGGAAATTGAATGGAACGATGGAAGCAATAACCCCCAGCGGTACATGTTCGGTTCTGCATTCAACACCTTTACTTACTTCCAGTACTTCACCCGTCACTAATTGCGGAAGTGAACAGGCAAACTCAGTAAGCTCCACACATTTTTCCATTTCAGCAACGGCTTCACCAATTGTTTTACCATTCTCCTCACTTATCAATGCTGCCAGTTCCTGCAGGTTTTTTTCAAGTAGGTATTTGTATCTATAAAAAACCTGTACTCTTTCTTTGATCGGGGTATGGCTCCATTTAGGAAAAGCAGCTTTTGCAGCTTTAACGGCTTCATCCAGGTCTTTTGGAGTAGACATCGGCACTTTTGAAAGTAAATTGCCATCTAAAGGGGAGATAACGTCTAAATTTCGTGAGGAAGAAGCATCAACAAACTTTCCACTAATATAATTTTGGACGGGAGCGTATTTCATTTCAGTTAGTTTATTCTTTCTTTGCCGGTAGGGTAAACCGGCCTATATAAAAATAACTAAATAAAACAGGTATTGCAAACATCGGATATTGAATTATGACCCCGGAAAGAAAAGAAAAACTGGAGACAGTACTGAGTAAAAGACAGAGTGGTATCACTATTGTGCTGGAAAATGTATTTGATCCTCACAATATTTCGGCTGTTATGCGGACCTGTGATGCAGTGGGTGTGCAGGAGGTTTATGTATTAAATACAAAGATCCCAAGGCATAAGAAATGGGGGGCTAAAAGTTCATCCAGCGCTGCCAAATGGCTGACAGTACACCAGTATGAAAATGCGGAGGAATGTTTTTCGTCATTGAGAAAGAAGTATTCAAGGATTTTAACAACCCATCTCAGCAGTGATGCGGTAGGTTTGTATGAAATTGATTTTACCAAAAGTCTTGCCCTTGTTTTTGGAAATGAACATAGCGGCGTAAGTGATGAAATACGGGCATTGGCAGATGGAAACTTTGTTATCCCGCAAATGGGAATTATCCGTTCGCTGAATATAAGTGTGGCTTGTGCAATAACTTTATACGAGGCCCTTCGGCAAAAGACAAATGCGGGGCATTATAACAAACGGAGCCTGGGTGACGCGGAGTACAATGAGTTGCTGAACGAATGGGGATTTAAAGAAGAAGACAAATAACCAATAATTAATTTTAATGAAGAGAGTATTAAAAATAATAGGCTGCGTTTTAATTGCTACAAATTCCTTTTCTCAAAAAGTAAAGGTTGTAAAGATCGATGAGTTACAAAAGATAATTACTGAAACAAAAAATCCGCTGATCGTAAACTTCTGGGCTACCTGGTGTGTACCTTGTGTACAAGAATTGCCTTATTTTCTTGAAGAATATAATAACCACAAAAAAGACAGTCTTCAATTATTATTAGTGAGTCTCGATTTTAAAGATTCATATCAAAAAGCTATTCCCGATGCTGTAAAGAAAAGAAATATCAATGCGCCTGTTTTATGGCTAAATGAAACTAATGCAGATTATTTCTGCCCGAAAATTGACAGTGTGTGGAGCGGGGCGATACCATCCTCGTTATTTATAAATTCAAAGTCTGGTTATCGCAAATTTTACGAGGATCAGTTGTCACATGAACAACTGAAAAAAGAAATCATGGCTATACTTAAATAATATTTTCAAGCTGACTTTGACTCTTCGGAATCTCTTTCCTGTTTTGCCTTGGCAAGCAGGTAAACAAAATTAACTACGGCACCAAGACTTGTAAGGGCTAAAATAAAACCAAGGGCACTGCCGTATTTAAGGCTTTCTGCCACACAATATCCCACAGCTGCCACAACTATAAATACCAATGCTAGGTTGATTAATATTCGGATAATCATAAGCGGGGTTTTAGGGTTTCTAATGTGTATTTTAAAGTTAACTTTCTAATGGATGCCGCCCCGAATTTTTTCCATAAAATATTCTAAAAAAAATGTCCCGCCACAGGCAGGACATCAGAAACTTAAAAATTTATACTTACTAGTCTCCTAATCTTTTTATACCACAACCTACTGAACGTGAATTTTTCTGGCTTACATCTTTTCCCTCCAGCATTTCGTCCATAGCTACCATCAGGTGTTTGCGGTTTACACTACCAGCATCGGATGGGTTATCATCAATGGCTCCATGATATACCAACTTGCCGGCTTTATCAAAGAGGAAAACTTCCGGCGTACGGGTAGCTCCAAAAGCGTCAGCCAATACTGAATTTTTATCAACTGCATATTTCCATGCATAATTTTGAGCTTTAGCATATTCCTGCATTTCTTCGAACGAATCTGAGCCGTCACGGCTACCTTCATTAGAATTGAGAACAGCGACACCAATCCATTTTTTAGAAGCAAAGCTGCATACTTCAGCTGTACGGGCCTGGTTCTTTATTACGTAAGGACAAGTATTACAACTGAACATGACCAGCAACCCATTCTTACCTTTTGAATCATTCAGCGATATTTCTTTGCCATCGGTAGTTTTCATTTTTACATCAGCCTTGGGCATATCGGAACCTATCGGTAATGGATCGGGTACTGGTTTCAGTGCAAGCACGGCAACTATTGCCAGGGGCATTGCTGCAAATAATAATTTCTTCATGACTTTTGATCTTGAGACTCTAAAGGTCAGTAATTTTTTAGGAAAGTTCATCGCCGCCTGCATCATTTTTATTCCGTTCATCGGCAATTTTACGCAGGGATGAGATACTTACATTCAACTCAAAACCGATAAGCAACACCAGCGAATTAAAGTAAATCAACAACATTAACACTAATACAGTGCTTATAGGCCCGTATAACTGGTTGTAATTGGCGAAATTGTTTATCCACCATGAAAAGAACATAGTGAATACCAACATCATAAAAGTTGCTAAAATAGAACCCGGGGTTATCAGTTTCCACTTTTTAGGTACAGCCGGAGCATATTTATAAATAAAGGAAATTATATAAAAGAAGAGAAGAATTATAACCAGCCAACGAAGGTTTTTAATGATGACCAGGGCCCTTTCATTTTTAATGTCTAGCCATATTAATACTTCACTTCGCATGGCAATAACAAATATTGCTACCAGCAGTAAGAAATAAAATGTCATGGTAAGTCTCAACGCAATTAAGCGGTTATGTATATCACCACGTTTATTAAATCCAATATAGTTTTTATCAAAGGACCGCATAATGCCCATCATGGCATTGGAAGAAAAGAAAAGGGATAATATAAAACCTATGGAAAGCAAACCATTTCTCGGGTTATTTAAAAAGTCGTCAAGAAAGCCGATAAGCGGTGAGTTATTTTTCTGGCCGGGAATGATGTCGCGGATCAATGTATACAGTTCATTAATGACTTCATCCGAAATAGGAATGTGCGGGATCAATGTAAAAAGAAAAATAATAGCCGGTGGAATGGCCATGGTGAAATTAAATGCAATAGCAGAAGCTCTTTCTGTCATTCCTACTGTCTTTACCTGTTTCAGAAAGAACATCCACACATCATATAAGGACACACCACGAAAACCCGGCAACGAAATATGTTTGCTTTTTTCCGCAATGAAATTAACCGGCGCAGAGTTGAGAATTTTTTTTTCTATGGTGTCGTATAGAGACATTATTTTTTATTGGCCGAATCAAGCAGTTTGGTTAATGCTGCCTGGTAAAGTCTTGCATATTTCATATGGTCATCATAGTCACTGGTAAAAACGTGGGTGCCGTCAAATGTACTGTTGGCTACAAAATACAAATAATCTGTCTTTGGTGCATTAAGAACAGCATCGATCGTTTCTGCTTGTGGTGTGCAGATGGGGCCGGGAGGTAAACCGGTATTTAAATAGGTGTTATACGGTGATGGAGTTTGTGTATGACCATATAAGATCCTTTTTAAACCAAAATCTTTCAATCCAAACTTCACCGTCGGGTCAGCCTGCAAGGGCATATTTTTAGCGAGCCGGTTGATATAAACACTTGCTATTTTAGGCCTGTCAATTTCATTATTGGTTTCTTCATCTATGATAGAAGCAAGAGTAAATACCTGGTGCATAGTAAGGCCAAGGCTTGTTGCTTTTTGCTTTCTTTCATCTGTCCAGAATTCTTTCCATGCTTTATGAAAGTGCTGCAATATTTTTTTTGGGGTCGTATTCCAGTTGATAGAGTAGGTGAGGGGTAATGCAAGTGACATGACTGTGTTGCTATCAACATCAAATTGCTTTATTGAATCATTGTTGTTTAGGTAGCTTATCAGTTGTGTTGAATCACATTCGAAAAGCTTGCCGGCCCTGCGGGCAAGATCTTCTTTTGTCCGGAATTTGGTAATTACAAAATTCACTGGTGTTTGTTGTCCGTTGCGAAGCATACGTGCCAGGTTAAAAACACTCATACCATTGCTAAGTTTATAGCGGCCGGGTTTTACAGTTTCAAATTTTAAAATTTGAGAAGCTCTGCTAAACCATGTCGTGGATGATATAAACTCTTTATCCAGTAATTCTTTTTTCAGATCATCGAAGGAGGAACCTGTTTTTACAAACAGGTATTGAGGGCTATCACCTTTTACTGATACGGCAGGGCCGAATATTTTATAGGTAATGAATGCAGCAATGATCAAAATGATTGCTGTAACGGATAAAAAAATCTTTCTTTTCATTCGGATTTGATTTTAACTGGATTGAATCTGCAATTTATACTGAATAGAATTACAAACTGTACAAGAGTGTCCTTCGATTTTCTCAGGATAAACTGTGTAACATAAGTTTAATAATAGTAAAAAAGCTGGTCTCAAAATAAATAAAAAACCCCGCCGATAGGTGGGGTTTGTATATTAAAGTTTTGGTAGTTTATTTTTTTGTTGTGTCAACAGGTGTAATGCTTGGTAATATAGGCTGCTGCTGAGGCTGCGTTTGTGCCGGTGCAGTTTGAGCTGGTTTGCCAATTTCAGGGGTAGCGGCACTGCTGGCAGTTGATGAAATGAACATCGATGAAAAGAGACAAAGCAGACCAATAATTCCTGCAAAAAGCCAGGTGCCTTTCTCCAGTACATCGGTAGTTTGTTTTACACCCATGAACTGGTTACTGAAACCGGCGATACTGCCTGCCAGGCCACCACCTTTAGGGTTTTGGATCAATACAATGAGGCCAAGAACGATGCTTGCTATCACGATAAGTATTACAAAAATCAGGGTCATATCAGTTATTCTTTAAGTCCGAAATGCGGGATGCAAAGTAAGGACTTTTGGCGGGTTCAAGCAAACTTAATTTATGATAGATTTCAATTGCTTTTTGAGTATTTCCCTGCTTGATCCATACTTCGGCCATGGCTTCAGTAACAACGTTGGAATCAGCAAGTGAGACCTCGGCTAACTGCTCTACTTTTTTCTCGGAAGTTTCGTTTATAGCAGGAGTTACCGGCTCAACTACCGGCAACTTTTTCATCGTCTTTAGCCAATCCGTAAAGCTCTTTAGTTGCTTTGTAAATTTATCCGGGGGATTATCCTCCAGTTTTACTTTAATGCCTTGTGAGGCGAAATAATCAACCGTATGAAAAGCTTCGAAGACAAGGGGTAGGTCGTTGGTTTCTGACTTGCTTATCGGGGATTCAGTAAACACAGGCTGCAGCCCGGTAGTGGCCGGCTTTTCTTCTAAAGTTTCTGTGAAGATGGGTTGCTCTTCTAAACTTGTCGAAGCACTGCTTTCTGGTTGTTCGTTTTGTTGTGGTTCAGGCAAAGGCACTTGCTGAATTTCCGGTACTATTATTTTTTCTTCAGATTCTGTTATTACAGTTTCTATTGGATTAGATGTTTCGGGTTCAGGTACAAGTGGTTCTTCTGCTTTTTCAATTACTGGTTCCTTCACAGGCTGTATTATTGTATCTGTAATTTCTTTTTTAATGACAACAACATTACCCGCAGTATTTACTAAAGAGGTTAATTGTGAAGGATGAAAATGCAGCCCGGCTTTTTGAATAATTGCCTTCGATTCTATTGTATCTGTTGATTGAACTTTTGTTGCTGCTAATAAATGGCCGGCATTAAAGTAAGGATACTTATCGGTGATGCATTGCAGTTCTTCCACACTACATTCATCAAGAGACTTATTTAATAATATTTTCGCAAGCCGGTTCATGGCTGCAAGATAATAAACGAACGGTTTGAAACTACCAATCAGAAAAAATACGGTTAAAGATATCGTCCGCTAAAGTCCGGATTATTTCATCGAGCAGTCTTGATTCTGCCTGTTGCAGGGATTGGTTGGCGCTGAAATCATAATTTCTTGAAACATCATGCTCTAGTCTTGCGTCTTCTCTATGGTTATCAAAAATAATATGTACAGATACGGTAAGACGGTTTATTGCTTCCTGCTGGTTAGATAAACCGGAAGTAGTAACAGAATATTCTGTTATTGTTCCGCTTATTTCCCAATCAGCATTATCATTATTGGTTTGAGTAAGTTTTGTTTGCCCTGTTATTTTTTGGCGAACACGGTCAGTAAGCCTTGGGCTTAACTGCGGGTTTACATATCGTGCACGGTTCTCAATAATATTAATCTTTACCGTTTTTATAGAATCAGGAATAGATATGTCTTTAAAACCATAACGAAGGCAACCAGTTTGGGAAAACAGGATAATGAACAAGGAGCAAGGAATGATGAACAGGGAAAGTTGCCCAAGATGTTTTATGATGTATTTGTTCATTCTAAAATATTCAATTGTAAATCTTAAATCAAATTACCCTTCAATGTCATATTCCTTCAATTTACGATACAATGTTCGTTCACTGATGCCCAGATCAGATGAAGCATCTTTTCTTTTTCCTTTATGTTTTTTCAATGCTTTAATGATCAGTTCTTTTTCTTTGTCCATGATGTTCAGGCTTTCTTCCACTTCTTCATGTTCATGTATCTCACCCGGCATACCTATCGTCATTGGTGTTGAGGTGGCCTGCTGAATCGATGGCTGAACGATTACGGGATGAGCCTGTTCATGTGATCTCCATTCTTTCAATTCATTCAGTATAGCAGTACTTTGCCCAGCCATATTCGGATTTTGTAATACTTCTAAAAACATTTTCTTCAGTTCTGTTACATCTCGTTTCATATCAAAAAACAATTTGTAAAGCATTTCCCTTTCATTACTGAAATCATGTGTGGCGCCGTTAGTTTGATGGGCCAGGACCGGCAAATTGTTTTTTGAATAAGGCTTTAAATACTTGCCCAGTTCACGGTCGTTTACCTGTTTATCCACTGAAAGAACTGATATCTGTTCTGCAATATTCTTCAACTCCCTCACATTGCCCGGCCACGGATAGTTAATTAACAGGTTTTTTGCTTCATCTGTTAACTGAACAGAGGCTGTTTTATATTTATCAGCAAAGTCGGCAGCAAATTTCCGGAAGAGAATAAAAATATCTTCTTTCCGATCGTGTAGTGCAGGAACACGGATAGGTACAGTACTTAAACGGTAATAAAGATCTTCCCGGAATTTTCCTTTCTCCACTTGTTGTAACAGATCTTTATTAGTGGCAGCAATAACACGTACATCTGTTTTTTGCGTTTTGCTTGATCCGACACGAATGTATTCTCCGGCTTCGAGTACACGAAGCAAACGAGCTTGTGTTCCTAATGGCAATTCACCTATTTCATCCAGGAAAATAGTTCCGCCATTCACTGTTTCGAAGTATCCTTTTCTTGCATCTACTGCCCCAGTGAAAGAACCTTTTTCGTGTCCGAATAATTCCGAATCAATTGTTCCTTCAGGTATAGCACCGCAGTTAACAGCGATAAACGGGTTATGTTTTCTTGCAGAAAGTGTGTGTATGATATTTGAGAAAACTTCTTTACCCACACCGCTTTCTCCGTTGATCAATACAGTAAGATCAGTATTGGCCACCTGTACAGCTACCTGCAAGGCATAATTGAGTGCCGGTGAGTTGCCAATTATTCCGAATCTGTTTTTTATGCTTTGAATGTCCATTATCAAAATTTAAAATCTAAAATGAAAAATGCAGAATGTAAAACTGATTTACATCTTGATCTTTCCCAATAGTGTTGCCTGTGTGCAATCGTTCACTTTCACATTTACATAATCACCTTTCTTCAGGTTGTAGTTTTCTTTTGGAAACACAATAACTTTATTCTGCGAGTTTCTTCCTTTCCATTCTGTCTCATCTTTTTTACTATCACCATCTATCAGCACTTTGAAAATTTTTCCAAGATCTTTTTTATTGCTTTCATGTGAAAGTCTTCCTTGTAAGTCTACTACTTCCTGTAAGCGTCTTTTCTTTATTTCCAGCGGTACATCATCATCATATCTTCTTTCTGCCAGAGTGCCGGGTCTTTCACTGTAAAAAAACATATAACTGTAATCATAACTACTATATTCCATGATCGTCATCGTTTCTGCATGATCTTCTTCCGTCTCCGTACAAAATCCGGTAATGATATCAGATGAAATTCCACAGTCCGGCATGATCTCACGGATACGATCAACTTTTGCTTTATACCATTCTCTTGTATAAGTGCGGTTCATCAGTTGCAATATCCTGCTGCTCCCGCTTTGTACAGGCAGATGAATATTGTTGCAGATGTTTTCATGCTTCACCATTGTGTGCAATACATCATCTGTAATATCTTTTGGATGCGAAGTAGAAAAACGGATGCGGAGCAACGGCGAGATCAGCGCAACTTTTTCAAGCAGCATTGCAAATGTAACAGTGGGCTGACCATCTGTTGCATAGTAGTAACTGTCTACGTTCTGTCCCAACAAGGTGACTTCTCTGAATCCTTTTTCAAACAGATCTTTGCTTTCATTCACAATGCTATCAGCATCCCGGCTTCTTTCTCTTCCTCTTGTAAATGGTACTACACAAAAGGAACACATATTATTACATCCCCGCATAATGCTTACAAATGCACTCACACCATTACTATCCAAACGGACCGGCGAAATATCAGCATAAGTTTCGTCCCGGCTTAATAAAACATTTACGGCCTTCTGGCCGCCTTCTGCTTCAGTTACTAATGCGGGTAGTGAACGGTATGCATCCGGGCCAACAACTATATCAACCAGTTTTTCTTCTTCTAAAAATTTTGTTTTCAACCGCTCAGCCATGCATCCTAACACGCCTACCAACAATCCCGGTTTTTTAAGTTTCGTTTTTTTAAAATCAGATAATCTTTTCCTGACTGTTTGTTCCGCTTTTTCCCGGATAGAGCAGGTATTTATAAATATCAGATCTGCCTCATCCAAATTTTTTGTGGCGCCAAACCCTTCCTTATATAAAATAGATGCTACTACCTCGCTGTCAGCAAAATTCATAGCACAGCCATAGCTTTCTATATAAAACCTTTTTTTGTAGGCGTTTGGATCCTCGCCGAATGGAGAAAATGCTTCCCCCTGGCGGGTTTCATCCTGTACTTTATCTGTCACGTAATCAAGCATTCTTTGAGTTATAAGGACTGCAAATTTAAGGTATAATAAGTTGCTGGTGACAGGATGGCATAGCCTTTTAAAAAATCTTCGTAACCGCCTGCGTAAAAAGCAGGAATTCAATGATTGCCTCGTCTAAATTTACATTATGAGATTTCTGGCAGGACTGGCAGTTTTTATTCTTTTTACAATTTCTTCTGAGTCTCAGGTCGTTTCCAAAACCAATGAAGGGATTATAGCAGGCAATCTGCTGGATTCGACTACCCAGAAATCGATAGCAGGTGCTAATGTTCAACTTATTCATCTTGGAGATGGCAAAACACTAAGCCAGGTTTCTACAAAGGAGGGTGAGTTTTCGTTTACAGGTCTTGTTTTCGGCTATTATAGATTATCGATAAGCACGGTTGGTTATGGTCCCATGAGTTTCGACAGTATAAATGTACGAACCGAACGTTTTGATTTTAACCTTGCTGATATACGTCTTTCAACAAAATCCGGCGAGCTTGAAACAGTAGTTGTATATGCAGAAAAACCACTGATACAATCCAAGGATGGTAATATCACTTTCAATGCGGGTGAATCGGCTCTTGCAGCAGGTAGTAATGCCAGTGAATTGCTGACGAGTGTTCCTCTCGTAACAAAGGACCCGAACGGAAAAATATTAGTTCGCGGAAAAGAACCCAAAATTTTAATTGATGATAAACCCGTTGAACTAAACCAGCAACAATTACAGGATCTGCTTGAGTCATTGCCCGGAAGTTCTGTCGAGAAAATTGAGGTTATGACCAACCCGCCACCACAATATGCAAATGAGCAGGGTGGCGTTATCAATATCGTTACCCGGAAGGGAAGAGTAGGAATGGGTGGACGTATAAATATTTCAGCAGGTTCAAGAGGAGAGAGAACTCTCAGTACAAATTTTAATTACCGTAAAAATAAATTCGCCATTAATGTAAATGCCGGATTTGGATATAATTACTTTTCAGGAAACGGTTATTCAGAACGGACAAATATTTATACTGACTCAACTAATTTTTTTAATACAGCCAGCAAGAATGTAAATAAAAGCACACGGCCGAATATCCGGGTGAATATGGATTATGATATTAATAAATTCAACTCCCTGAATCTTGAGGCTACTTATAATCAAAATGATTTTAATAACCTGAGCATAACCGAATACACGAACATCAACCAGTATAAGGAAATTTATAAACTTAGCGAAAGGGCCATAAGAAGTGAAGGGAACAATAATAATCCGGCATTGAACTTTACCTATACACATAAAGGCAAAAAACTAGGTGAGGTATTAAAAATTATAACAGGAGCAAATCTTTCACTAAGTAACAGCGACCGGCTATTTTACCAGCAATACTTTTATCCAGATCATACACCCAACGGTCTTGACTCGACACAAAAACAAATAAATGACAATACAAATAATGGGCACAGTGTAAGGGTTAGCTATGATAAGCCTTTAAATAAAAAAACCTACCTCTCAGTAGGAGCAGCCTATATACGCAACACCAGCAATATAGATGTGGATGCCAGTTATAAGAAAAAGCCGGAAGGTTATTTTGTACCAATGGAATTGCTGAGTAATAATTTTAAATTTTACCAGACCATCAAAAATGTCAGGGCATCTTTTCGGCAGGTATTGGGTGAAAAATTCAGCATCACAGCTGGCGCAGCTTTAGAAGAGACAAAGTTTCATTTTGATTTATACAAACTAGCAACGGAAGCAGGGAACAGTTACTGGAATCTTATGCCTTTCGCCAATCTTAATAAAAACTGGAACGACAATCTTAGTCTTACGCTTTCTTATCGTCGTACGATCCGCCGTCCCGGTATTAATGAACTGAATCCGACCATTGATTTTTCTGATCCGTATAATATTCGTTATGGTAATCCTACTTTGTTACCTAGTCTTGCACATAATTTTGACCTGGTGATTGGCCGCACCAAACCGAAATATTTTTTAAACTTCGGTTTAGGGTATAATAAAGTGGAAGATATTTTTAGCCAGATACGGACTTTGATGGAAGATGGTAAAACACAAATAACCTGGGAGAACATCAGTCACCGGAATGAATATGAAGCGAGCACATGGAATGGTTATACGATTAGTAAAAAACTTCGACTCAACCTGAGTGCAAGTTATACTTACAACCAGTACAGCGATTTTGATAAAGCTGTAAGAAAATACCGTGATGGCGGTTCATTCACTACTACGGTTAATGGAAATTATTCTTTAAAAGATATCTGGATCTTCACGGGCAACTTTACGACCAGCCGGTTTGCGAATCCACAGGGTTCCGTTAACTGGAACCTGAGCATGAATCTGAGCCTTCAGAAAAAATTCTTCAATAAGAAGCTTGTTGTAACACTTAATTGCATTGATCCATTCCGTAACCAGCAGACCAACAGTTATACCTACGGTAAAAATTTTGAAGTGCATTCCTACAACGCTACACAAACAAAGAACTATCGACTTTCGCTGGGTTATAGTTTTACAAAAAAAGCGAAGAAGAAAACTGTAAAAAAATAAGTTTTTAATCGACTCTGAGTTGATCTATATATATTCCCCTACTCATTTGGTTTGCAATTTGTTTCCCCCTATCTTCATCTCGATTCCTGACCTTATGAAATAAACGCAGGTTACCCGAACCGTAACCGTATATCCAATCTTCTGCGAACAATCCACCAGTAATCATCATCTGACATTGTAGCTTTTTATTATTCATTTACAGAACAAATGAGGATAGCCCTATTTTGCATAATCGTAATTGCTATTGCCACCAACAGCCTTAATGGACAGTCCTGGAAAAATCTAAACGATAGTGCTACATTGTTTAATAAGCAGAAAAGCTATGAGAATGCTCTTGATTATTATAGCCGGTCAAAGAATTTGTTATCGCCTGATTCTGCAATCTCTGAAACGGTATTTAAGATAGACACAGCGATAGGAAATATTTATTATTTACGCAAAGGTCAATATGCAACTGCCGAACTCTACTACCTGGAAGCAAGGCAGATCATTGAGAAAAGGAATGAAAATAAGAGTCTGGCTTTTGCTGCTGTTGCCAGCCTGCTTGGACAGGTAAATTATCGCCAAACACGTTATGATAAAGCAGAGGCTTATTATTTAGAAGCAATGAAGATTTGGGAGATAACATCCGGGAAAAATAGCTCGGAATATGCACTTGGTTGTAATATGTTGGGTATATTATATAATGATCGTGGTCAATATGAAAAAGCAGAGGAGCGACATTTAGAAGCAAGAGCTATAAGAAAACAATTATTTGGCCGTGAAAACGGCGCTTATGCACAAAGTTGTAATAATCTCGCTGCCATTTATTGGAATCTTGGCAAGTATGAAAAAGCTGAACCGCTTGCATTGGAGGCAAAAGAAATAAGGGGAAGGCTTCCGGATGTTGCCAAACCAACGTATGCAATAAGTTGTATCAACCTGGCCAATATTTATCGTGATATGGGTAAATACGAACAAGCCGAACAACTTTATATTGAAGCTAAGAATATTCGTGAGCAAGCATTTACAACAAATCCCAATGACTATACTTTGAGCTGTGATATACTTGCAGACTTATATTATTACACCAAACAGTACGATAAAGCTGAACCGCTTTACCTGGAAGCAAAAGCAATCCGGGAGAAGCTATCGACTGTTAAAGGACTTTCCTATGGTCAGAATTGCAGCAGCCTCTCTTCTTTATACACAGCCACCGGTGATTATAGCAAAGCAGAAGCTTTTGCTTTTGAAGCAAATGCTATCTGGCAGCGGTTAGGGCCAGCAGTAGCAGCAGACATGGCTATTAACAACAACAGCATTGGTTATTTATATTTCCTGTTAAAGAAATATGATAAGGCTGAAGAGCATTATTTAAAAGCAAGAACATTTTGGAAAGAAAGCCTTGGTGAAAACCATCCTTACTATACTAACAATACTCTTAACCTTGCAAGGGTGTATTGGTTGAAAAATGATGTAACGAAGGCTGCCGAAATGTATCAAAATGCTTTTGATGCACAGGCTAAACAGGCAGGTGAAATTTTTTCATTTACATCAGAAGAAGAAAAACAGCTATACTTGAAGAACGTTACCGGCGCTGAGGATGAATACCATTCTTTTTATTATGAGAAATTAAAAAATGGAAACAACGGGCAGCCCTATCTTATTTCATTGCAGAAAAGAAACCTGGTTCTTTCATCATCACAGCAAATGCGGCAAACTATTTATTCAAGCAATGATCCGGTATTGCAAAAAAAATATAATGATTGGGCAGCTTTAAAAAAACAGGTAGCAGCACTTTACTCCAAAGGCGAGGGGGCGCCAAAAGATTATTTGAAAGAGGTGATCAGGAAAGCCGATTCACTGGAAAAAAATCTTGTACGTTATACTTCGACTCTTGATAAGGGTTATTCCACTGTTACCGGATGGAAAACAATTCAACAAAAGCTGGGTGCTGATGAAGCAGCTATTGAATTTATTGAGTTCAATTATCATAATGGCCAACAGTTTACTGACAGCACATATTATGCTGCACTCGTTCTGAGAAAAGAAATGAATGAGCCTGAGTATGTAAGTCTTTTTGAAAAAAAACAATTGGATAGTTTGCTTTCGAAGGGTTCTGTAAGCTGGCAGGGAATTAACGGATTTTACACCCGTGGTGGAGAAGTTGAAATAAATACAGGAGATAATGTTTCAAAAAATGGCTTCAATTTAATATGGCAGCCATTGGAAACTAAACTGAACGGAGTTACAAAAATTTATTTTGCCCCTGCAGGTTTATTACATCGCATTTCGTTTGCAGCCTTGTCAGTTGACAGTACTCATGTATTAAGTGACAAATATCAATTGGTACAATTGTCAACTACTGCAGCAGTAACCACACTTGTAAAGGAAACAGTTGCTCCTTCAGAAAAGATTGTTTTGTTCGGCGGAGTTGAATATACCCGTGATCCGGCAAAAAAAGATCCGGTGATCAAATCAGCTAATGCAGCAAAACGTAGCGGCTTTGAATATTTGCCCGGAACAGAAAGAGAAGTAACACAAATAAAAACAGATGGCTTAAAAAATAAATACAAACCCATAGTTGTAAAAGGGTGGATGGCAAAAGAAGATTCAGTGAAAATGTTGAATGGAAAAAGATCGCCGGCAATACTGCATATTGCCACGCATGGTTTTTTCTTTGATGATCCGCAAAAGAAAAAAACAAATTCTGCTTCAGCGATGATAACCGGAAGTAAAGTATTTGAGCAGTCTGATAATCCTTTGTTCAGGGCCGGGTTACTTTTTGCCGGCGCCAATGATACCTGGCAGGGAAAATATATTGATAGCACCGTAGATGATGGAATTCTTACGGCGTATGAATTATCTGATCTGTACCTGCCTAATACAAGACTTGTTGTATTGTCCGCTTGTGAAACTGCATTGGGAGATATAAAAGGAAGTGAAGGAGTATATGGGCTACAGCGGGCATTGAAAATGGCTGGTGTAAAAAACCTTGTGATGAGCCTATGGAAAGTACCAGATGATGAAACAGCTGAATTTATGGAAGAATTCTATAAGAAAATTTTTACAGGTATACCAATTGACCAGGCATTTTATAAAACACAAAACACATTGCGGGATAAATACAGGAACACACCCTATAAATGGGCCGCATGGGTTTTGATTCGATAATTATTACTGAACTATAACCATCACTAATGACGAAACAACTGTTTATTTTTCTTTTATTGTCTTTCTTTATTGAAAACGCTTTGATTGCTCAGAATAATCAATGGGTGTGGATGAAAGGAGATAGCTCATTGACAAGCACAAGAAGTGGAGTTTATGGTACACAAGGAGTACCCTCTGCTTTAAACAGACCGGGCAGTAGAGAAAATGCTGTTACATGGACGGATGCGAGTGGTAATTTCTGGTTGTTTGGCGGGGAAGGATTTACAGAGACTGATTCATATGGAAACTTAAATGATTTATGGAAATACAATCCTTCAACAAATCAATGGACATGGGTAAAAGGAGATAAAATAAAAAATGTATTTGGTATTTATGGTTCAGTTACAGTGCCAGCGTTGTCCAACAAACCTGGTTCAAGAAAAGGTGCGGTGTCTTGGACTGACGCATCAGGAAATTTTTGGTTATTCGGTGGTGAAGGTTATAGCGAAAATCATGGTTATCCATATTTACTAAATGATCTATGGAAATACAATCCTTCGACTAATGAATGGACATGGATGAAGGGGGATAAAATCAATAATGTAAATGGTGTTTATGGTACTGTAACAGTTTCTGCAACTCTTAATAAGCCCGGAAGTCGTTCCGGATCAGTTTCGTGGTCTGATGCTTCTGGTAATTTATGGCTATTTGGAGGATACGGCTTTCCGGAAACTAGTAGTTATAGTTATTTAAATGATTTGTGGAAATACAATCCGACAACCAATGAATGGACATGGATGAAAGGGGATAAGATAATTGGTGTAAATGGAGTTTATGGAACGCAAGGAGTATTTGCAGCCGGTAATAAACCCGGTAGCAGACAACAAGGAGTAGCATGGCGTGACATTAATGGTATTGTATGGTTATTTGGTGGGGAGGGATATCCTGAAACAGGGTTTTATGGGTACTTAAATGATTTATGGAAATATGATCCTGCTACCAACCAATGGGCTTGGATGAAAGGAGATAAAACAACCGGTGTGTATGGAGTTTATGGTACGCAGAGTGTTCCTGCAGTTGGCAATAAACCCGGAAGCAGGTATTATGCAACAGGATTGTCAGATGCTTCAGGAAATCTTTTGCTCTTTGGCGGGTATGGTTATTCAGAAACTGATTATGCTTACTTAAATGATTTATGGAAATATGATCGGGCAACGAATCAATGGACATGGATGAAAGGCGATAAGACAGCTTATGGGGCAAGTGTTTACGGACAGCAAAACATTTTCAATACAAATAATAAACCAGGTGGCCGAAGAAGCATGGCAGTATGGAAAGATGCAATTGGTATGTTTTGGATTTATGGAGGAAATTGCAATGAGTTATGGAAATATGATCCAATCCTTAATCGATGGGCATGGGTAAGAGATTATGCGTATGAAGGATTTAAAGGAATATATGGAACACAAGGTGTAGAAGCTGCAAACAATAAACCCGGATCAAGGTATGGAGCATGTGAATGGATTGATGCAACTGGTAATCTTTGGTTATTTGGAGGGATAGGTGCCGGAGGCATGTTTGCTGACGGCAATCTCAATGATATGTGGAGACTTAATCTTTCTACCAATCAATGGACATGGATAAAAGGTGATTCAATTGCAGATAAAGTTGGTGTATATGGTACACAGGGAATATTTGCGGTAGCCAATCATCCTGGTGCCAGAGCAAAAGCAGTTTCATGGAAAGATAATAATGGAATTTTCTGGCTCTTTGGTGGAAATGGTTATTCAGAAACTGATCAGGGTTATTTAAATGATCTATGGAAATATGATCCGGCGATCAATCAATGGGCATGGGTAAAAGGGGATAAGACAACCTATATCAATGGTATTTATGGAACACAGGGCAATCAGTCGTCTGGTAATAAGCCCGGTAGTAGACATGGGGCAGTTGGTTGGGCAGATGCAAGTGGAAATCTTTTTTTATTCGGAGGAGAAGGGAATGGTGAAGCTGATTTTGGATACCTCAATGATTTGTGGCGGTTCAATATAGCCGCAGGTCAATGGACATGGATGAAGGGATATAAGTATACTAATTCTTCGGGTCAGTATGGAGTGAAAGGAACAGCAAACGCAGCTAACACTCCAGCCGGAAAATTTGAAGCAACAGGATGGACTGGCAATGCTGGTAATTTATGGTTGTTTGGAGGTTATGGAAATGATATTTCTGGATTTACCACTGGAAGTCAAAATAATTTATGGAAGTATTCTATTTCAAACAATGAGTGGACATGGATAAAAGGTGATTCAGGTTCAGATTCGGCAAGTATTTTTGGTACACAGGGAACTTCGGGTAATGCATTTAATCCCGCAGGCCGACAGGCTGCAAAAGGATGGACAGATGCTAATAACAATCTCTGGCTATTTGGTGGAATGCCACATAGCTCTTCTTCTTTTTACAATGATTTATGGAAATACAATGCTACAACAAACAAATGGGCATGGATAAAAGGTGCAACTACTTCTAATTTTAATTATGGTCAGTACGGTACTATCGGGGTACCATCACCTCAAAATAATCCCGGTGGAAAAACAAATGCATCAGTGTGGCGAAGCACCACCAATGATTTCTGGTTATTTGGTGGTTATGGAATAGGAACCAGCTATCCAGCGATCACCGAAGGAAATTTAAATGATATATGGAAATTTTCTCCTTGCACAGCGGAATTATCTATTACACCTGATGGTGGCAATTTCTGCTTTGGGTCATCTATACTTCTTACGGTATCTGGTGGCAGCGGAACTTATGAATGGTATAAAAATGGAATATTGATACCAGGAGTAACAGGCACAACCTGCGATGCTACCAGTTCTGGTTCTTATTATGCAAAATCAATTGTTGGTTCCTGTACGCTTTTTTCAAATGAAGTAATTCTTGATCCGGGAACAACACCACCAGCACTTGGAGGCAGCGGTGTTTACTGCCTGGGAAACAATGTAAATGTTGGTATTCCGCAAACAGAAGTAGATCAAATCTATTTATGGCGACAAAACGGAGCCGGTGCATATGGCCCCATTGGTGGTAATGGAGGAAACCAGAGTCTTAATTTCAATATGACGGAAAGCCGTGTTGGTACCTATATAGTTGAATCCACTCAGCCAGGATGTAACACTGTTTATTCAAATACTGTTTATGTTGGTTTAGCAGTTGTAAATAATTTGGCAACTGTTTATATCTGTTCGGACGGCGTCACTTTTAACTGGAAACGTACAGCACCGATCAATATTTCACAAAGCTATCATTATGCAGTTACACAATCGATCACACCACCGGATAATGGAACAGTTACAAATGATAGTATTATAAGTGTAGGCTCATTGAGCCCTTCTACACAATATTATATTCATGCTCGTGCCACCTGCAATTTTGGTTCATCATATGGCGATTGGAGTACTATTTCATTTACAACTACAGCAACCGGCGGACCTTGTGAATGGATCGGTGCAGCAAATACAGATTGGTTCAACCCGCAAAACTGGAAATGCGGAAATGTGCCAACGACAACATCCGAAGTAGTGATCAATGGAGGAAGAACATTTTATCCGAACGTAACATCCAATATGACGATTAAAAAAATTACACTCAATTCCGGAGCAACCATGCAGGTGGCACCAGGAGTTGTGATAAACATAACGAGCCAATAAAGAATATTACTGATAACAAAACCACCATCAGATGAGAAAATTTTTTATTTCACTTGCAGCAATTCTATTTATTACTTCTTCACTACACAGTCAGAATAATCAATGGGCATGGATGAAGGGGGATAATATTCCAACAACGTTTGATAATTCTTCAGTTGTTTATGGTACAGTTACTGTTCCCGATGCTGCGAACAGACCCGGCCAGAGAGATGGAGCTGTTACCTGGCGGGATCTCCAGGGAAATTTTTGGTTATTCGGTGGAGAAGGAAATGCAACAAATGGTTTTGGATATTTAAACGACCTATGGAAATATAATCCCCTTACTGATCAGTGGACCTGGATGAAAGGCAATAACACGGTTAATGCCACAGGTACATATGGGACTGTAAATACTGCAAATATTAATAATAAGCCAGGTGCAAGAATTGGAGCAATGGTGTGGACCGACGCATCAGGTGTGTTTTGGTTATTTGGAGGAGAAGGCTATGGGGCATCTGGAGGGAGAGGTTATTTAAATGATATGTGGAGATATGATCCGGGAAGCAATACATGGACCTGGATGAAAGGGGATAACACTATTAATGCTACTGCTGTTTATGGAACGATCAATACGGCTAATGTTAACAATAAGCCCGGCGCACGGGAAAATGGGGGTGGTGGTGGTTTTGATGCAAGTGGTAATTTGCTTTTGTTTGGTGGATATGGACATACAACAACATCAACACCCGGTTTTCTCAGTGATCTTTGGAGTTTTGATAGGGCTACAAGGGTATGGACATGGATAAAAGGAAACCAGACTTTAAATGCTTTAGGAGATTATGGTACAATGACTGTGGCTAGCTCAAATAATAAACCTGGTGGACGAAGACTTGTGACGACTTGGCAAGACTCGAATGGCGATTTTTGGCTTTTTGGTGGATTTGGCCATAATATTAATCTTAGTCCAATGCAATTAGGTGATTTGTGGAAATATAGTACTGCAACTGGTAATTGGACATGGATGAAGGGGAATAATTCACTTCCTAGTGGAGGGGTATATGGAACGAGAGGAATTTCTAATGCTAATAACAAGCCCGGTTCAAGGTATAAGTCTTCCGGTTTTTTAGGTACTGGAAATAAACTTTGGTTGTTTGGTGGCGATGGAGAAGGAGCTTTTGGAAATGGAAGACTAAATGATTTGTGGGCATACGATATAGGGACTAATAGATGGACATGGATGAGTGGTTCACAAGAAACAGATGAAGCCAGTACATATGGCTTACAGGGAGTGCCTTCTGCAAACAACACTCCTGGTGCCCGAGATTTAGCATCCGCCTGGACTGATCAAAGCGGAAATTTATGGTTGACCTTTGGGGAAGATACTTGGAACATCTACAATGAATTGTGGAAGTATAATGTATCAACAAATCAATGGACATGGGTAAGAGGGAATAATTTAACTGAAGATATTTTCCCTGCGACATATGGAGTTCAAGGTACATCTGCAGTCGCTAACAAACCTGGTGGAAGATATGAAGCAGGTTACTGGAATGATGGGGCTAGTTTTTGGCTATTTGGTGGAACAGGAAGAGCAAATACTTTTAGTGGATATTTGAATGATCTATGGAGATATAATTCATCAACAAATGAATGGACATGGAAAAAGGGGGCAAATGCAGCAAATCAAAAAAGTAATTATGGTACTATGGGAATTTCATTAGTATCTAATGCTCCTGGGGGGAGACTTTCAATGTCAACCTGGAAAGACAATAATGGAAAATTATGGATGTTTGGAGGTTCTGGTTTAGGAGGTGGGTATGTAGAAGGATATTTAAATGATTTATGGAAGTATGATACTGTAGCGAATCAATGGACCTGGATAAAAGGTGATAGCACAGTAAATGATGCCGGAGATTATGGCTCTATTGGAGTACCATCTGCTTCAAATAAACCTGGAGCAAGAATAAATGCATGTACATGGACAGATGTAAGTGGAAATTTATGGTTGTTGGGTGGTGAAGGTTATGATAACGCCGGAATCTCAGGGAAACTGAATGATCTATGGAAGTATGATATTGCAACAAATCAATGGACTTGGATAAAAGGAAATGATTTTGCAAATGCTTACGGATATTATGGTGTTAAAGGCATTAGTGGAGTTGATAATATGCCTAGTGCAAGGACTGATCATATTTCCTGGAGCGATATATCAGGTAACTTTTGGCTTTTCGGCGGCAATGGTTATGACACTTCTGGGACTCTTGGTTATCTTAATGATTTATGGAAATACAATACAACAATAAATGAATGGACATGGATAAAAGGAGACAATCGTAAAAATGTATTTGGTGTATATGGTACAACCGGGAAGTCTGGAGTATTAAATAAACCAGGTGGAAGAACTAAGGCTTCTGGATGGATTGATATAAATGGAATTTTTTGGCTATTTGGTGGCGAAGGATATGCAGGCTCTGGTTCTGGACTATTGAATGATTTATGGAAGTATAATCAAGGTACAAATCAATGGCAATGGGTAAAAGGAGACTCAATTGTTTATGTATCGAGTGTTTACGGTATATTAAATACACCGAATAATTCAAATAAACCAGGCGGAAGAAATGGGTCAGTTGCATGGAAAGATAATAATAGTAGCTTATGGATGTTTGGAGGTTCTGGCTTTTCACAAAACAATTATAATGATAACTTGAATGATCTATGGAAGTATTATCTGCCTTGTTCATCAGAGATTACAATATCAGCGATTTCTAATATTGTTTGCTTTGATGGTAATCCTGTACAACTAACTGCTTCTGGTGGGTCTTCTTATGAATGGTATAAAGATGGAGTTTTGATTCCCGGCGCCACAGGTCCTTCGTATAGCGCCACAACAACAGGCTCCTACTATGCAAAAGGCAATGCAGGTTCCTGCACTAATGTATTTTCGAATGAGATTTTGCTCCAGGTGCCACCTGTAGCTCCTCAATTAACTGGCACGGGTATTTACTGCGAAGGGGTATTAGTAAATGTGGGCATCCCAGTCACCGAAATTTCACAATCTTATACATGGTTACGTAGCGGCTCACCGACATATGGTCCTATTGGTGGTAATGGCGGCAATCAAAGCCTGCAGTTTAATATGGTAAGTTTTGATGATGGAGCTTATAGAGTAGAATCAAGTAAGGAAGGATGTCCCTCGGTATATTCCCCTACGGTAAATGTTTATTATGGAGGCATTACAAACTTGTCGACGACTGCAATAAGCTCAAACTCTGTAAGCTTCTCATGGCTCGATTATAATAATCCGATTAAAAAATTTCAATATGCAGTTACTACTTCTTCCTTTCCACCGGCTAATGGCATTAATACAACTTCAACATCAGTGACCGTTGGTTCTTTGTTTTCATGCGTCACGTATTATATTCATGTCAGAGGAGCAACTATTCTGGATCTGGACGATCCGAATACGTTCTCCTTCTGTGATAACTGGACTACTATAAGTTTTAATACACCACCGGCAGGTGCAATTCTATGGACAGGCACTGTTGATACAGATTGGTTTAATCCAGAAAACTGGACATGTAGTTTTGTGCCTTTGCCTAATTCTGAAGTAGTGATTAATGGTAGTAAACCACATTACCCAGTCATTACTTCCAATGTAACTGTAAAAAAACTTACAATTAATTCGGGGGCTTCAGTAAATGTAGAACCTGATGTGATATTAACTATTACAAGCCAGTAAAAAATTAAGTTGAGCGGAAGACGGGACTCGAACCCGCTACCTACAGCTTGGGAAGCTGTCGCTCTACCAGGTGAGCTACTTCCGCTTGTATCCTGTTGGCTATTGTGACTAATTTACGAAACTGTATTTGAAAATGTAATTTTCTTATTCAGCCAACTTTCTTTTACTGGTATCAGCCAGTTGTTTTCAAGTTCTTCTTTTGTCTGTACAGGATTGTTGAAGTAGAGTGTATCAGCGGAAATAAAACCATTGTCAACACCGTATTGTAATTGTGAAAGTGGTAGTAATTGGATCCGATAGTTATCGGATTTATCTTTTACTACAAATGCCAGAGTAGTACGATCGAATAGAGTTACTTTATACTTCTGCTCAATGTCTTTGATCAATCGGACTGAGCTATCTGTACTACATCCGCTTACACCGGTTGCTTTTTCATCGGCCATTAAAATTATAAATTGTCCAAAGAATAAATAGCCGGCGCCTTTTACCGGCGTACCATGTGAAAGCCATTTGCTGGAAAAATCATTCAGTATGTCTTCTATTTCAAATGCTTCACTTAAACTGAATAACCTGTTGCTTTGATATATCCATACACGACTATCAGAAGAAAAATTTTCGTCGAGGAGATTTTTATAATCCAGATTCATTTTGCAAATTTAATCCAAACTGGCGGCAATCAATTCCGCAACATCCATCACCTGCACATTATCTTCTTTTTCTGCCTGCTTTACGCCGTCGGTAAGCATTGTATTGCAAAACGGACAGGCAGCAGCAATAATGTTTGATCCCGTTGCGATGGCTTCATTGCTCCGATCAACATTTACTCTTATTGTTCCCTTTTCTTCTTCTTTAAACATTTGTGCACCACCGGCGCCACAGCATAATCCATTACTGCGGCAGCGTTTCATTTCTACAAGTTCAGCATCTAATGCTTCCAGTACTTTTCTTGGCGCTTCATAAATATCATTTCCACGGCCGAGATAGCAACTGTCGTGATAAGTAATTTTCTTGCCTTTGAATGAACCGCCTTCTTTCATTTTTATTTTTCCTTCATCAATCAGTTGCTGCAATAAGACAGTGTGATGTATCACTTCATAATCACCACCGAGTTCTTTGTATTCATTTTTTATTATATTAAAACAATGCGGACAGGTAGTTACGATTTTTTTTATACCATAATTATTTAAAGTCTGTATATTATGGTAAGCCATCATCTGGAACATAAATTCATTGCCTGCACGACGTACCGGGTCACCGGTACACATTTCTTCTTTACCAAGTATTGCATAATTTATTCCAACTTTATCCAGGATCGTAGCAAATGCTTTGGTGATTTTTTGTGCCCGTTGATCAAAGCTTCCGGCGCATCCAACCCAAAACAATATATCCGGCGATTTTCCCTGTGCAAGTAATTCAGCTACCGAAGGAACATTCATAAGTCCAATTTTGCCCAAATCTAAAACATAAACCTGTATCCGGATACTTTTCATTCAGTCGGCCAGTTTATATTTGCTGCACTGCATGAAAGTTAAAAAATTTTTTGAGCGACTTACCAATTGGGAACTCTGGAATTTCTATGTTCTCTATTTCCCTCTTTCATTTGTGTGGCTATGGTATTGCATCCGTAGCGGCTCATTCTGGTTTTTTAGTTCTTCCAACCCAACGATCACTTTTGGTGGTATGGAAGGAGAAGGCAAAAAAGAAATGTATGATCAATTGCCGGAGCAATTTGTTCCCCGTACCATTTTTATCATGCACGACTTACCGTTTGAGGAAGTAAAAGGTAGAGTTGAAGAAGCCGGGTTTACATATCCGTTTATTGTAAAACCCGATATCGGAATGAAAGGAATTTTGTTCAGGAAAATTGAAAATGAAGAACAATTAAAAAAATATCATGAAAGGATACCGGTTGAATATATCATCCAGGATCTGATAATGTTGCCGGTGGAAGTAAGTGTATTTTATTACCGTCATCCTGCAGACAAAAAAGGAATTGTTAGCGGATTTATTCATAAAGAATTGTTGCATGTGGTAGGTGACGGAAAGAGTGATCTTGAAACATTGATAAAAGATCATGCCCGTGCAAAACACCGCTACGATGAAATGAAACACCGGCATGGTCATCGTTTTGAAAGAGTAATTCCGGCAGGAGAAATTTTTTACCTGAGCTATGCAGGTAATCATAACCGCGGCGCCCATTTCACTAACCTGCATAAGGAAATAGATGAACGGCTGCATAAAGTATTTGATGATCTGTTTGATTACAATAAGAAATTTTTTTACGGACGTTATGATATTAAGACTACATCTATTGAAGATCTGAAACAGAGTCGCAACATTATGATACTTGAATATAATGGATGCGGCGCCGAGCCCAATCATATTTACGATTGTGGTATGAGTTTGTTCAGCGCTTATGCTGAAATACTGAAGCATTGGAAAGCTTTGTTTGAGATCAGCCGCTACAATCATCACAACGGCACGCCTTACTGGTCCTTCATGAAAGGCTACCGGTTTTTACAGGTATCAAAACAGCACTTTAAGATGATCGAAAAATACGATTGAGCTTTTGTATTTTCGTTCTATGCATCCCTTGCTAAAAATATTTTTTACCGGCTTGCTGGTAAGTTTTGTGGGTTCATTGCCACTTGGCACATTGAATGTAGCGGCCATGCAGATATCAGTGAGTGATGGAATAACGCAGGCTATGTTGTTTTCCCTCGGCTCATTGATCGCCGAGATAATCTATGTGCGAATGTCACTGGTAGCAATGGATTGGATAAGAAAACAGGAATTGTTTTTTAAAATACTGGAATGGGTAACACTGGCAATCGTAGCGGCACTGGCGGTATTTAGTTTTTATGCTGCTTTACATCCGTCGGAGAGTGAAAATAAAATCCTGAGTAGTCAATTGCCAAACATTTTACTGGGTTTTATAATGAGTGCTTTGAATCCCGTTCAAATTCCTTTCTGGTTTGGCTGGAGTACTGTACTGTTCAGTAAAAAAATATTATTGCCACGAAATGATCATTATAATTTCTATATCATCGGTATCGGTATCGGTACTTTTATCGGCAATCTTCTTTTTATTTTCGGAGGACAATTTATTGCTGATAAGATCAGTAATAACCAGCACATCCTTAGTTGGATAATAGGAGGAATATTCAGCATCACAGCACTTATTCAATTATGGAAGATAATGAAGAAAAAGGATGCGGTTCACCAGATTGAACACCCCGAGGAAGTAACACAAGGTATGCAAGACAAGATTGAAAAAATTGTAGAAGAAGCCGATAAGAAATTCAGTAAACACTAAAAATAATATATGCCAATAAGAGATGCACTCATCCCAGAGTATGAAATGGAATTGAAAAACACCCGTAAAATGCTTGAAAGGGTACCAATGGAAAAAGCTGACTGGAAGCCACATGAAAAGTCAATGTCCTTAGGGAGGCTGGCAGCTCATGTTGCCGAAACGCCTATTTGGATGACAAAGGCAATCATCGATGATGAAATTGATTTTGCAAACGGTTTTGAAAATAATAATCCTGCAACTAAAGAAGAGTTGATAAAACTTTTTGATGAAAGCGCAGCTAAAGCAATGGAAGAACTTAAAAAAGTTTCTGACGAATCATTTCTTTGTAACTGGGTAATGCGAAGAGGCGATCGTGTATATGCCACTATGCCAAAAGTTATTGTTGCAAGAAATTTCGGCATGAATCATTTGTATCATCACCGCGGGCAATTGTCTGTATATTTAAGGTTATTGGATGTGCCGGTGCCCGGTATGTATGGCCCCAGCGCAGACGAGGGAAGATAGTAATACACTAAAACCACCAACATGCAAGATTCTGGTAAGGCTGCATTAAAGCAAACTCTCGGTTTGCAATTCGTACTTGTATTTGTAATTGCCAATATTCTCGGCTCAGGTGTTTATAAAAAAGTAGCGCCGATGGCGGATGCGCTGCATTCATCAGGCTGGGTGTTGATAGCATGGGTAATCGGTGGTATTATTAGTTTATTTGGTGCATTGAGTTATGCTGAAGTAGCGGGACTGCTTGCAGATACGGGAGGAGATTATTCTTATTATAAAAAGATCTACAATAAGTTTTTTGCATTTCAGTTTGGGTGGTCAACGTTTACAATTATACAAACAGCAGCTATCTCTTCATTGGCGTATGTATTTGCACAATCACTTCACAATATTGCTCACTTTCCACCAGTACTTGAATCCTCATCTAATTTTAATATTGCTGGCATTTTTTATCCTTTCAGGGATTTTAATGTAAAACTTACTGCAATCTGTTTAATTCTTTTGCTCACCTGGGTCAACACACAAGGACTGAAAACAGGTGCATGGTTGGGAACAGTTATTCTTTTACTAGTGTTTGCCGGTTTATTTACCATTATATTTTTTGGATTGACAAGTAAGGAATCAAATCTTAGCATGGCCTTTAGTTTGGATACAACCAATAATCAACCTGTAACATTCAGTGCGATGTTTACCGCTATGCTTGCTGCATTCTGGGGTTATCAGGGCTGGGCATCGGTAGGATATATTGGCGGCGAAGCAAAAAATGCCAATCGAAATATTCCCCGTGGAATTGCTATCGGAGTTTTTATTGTCATCGCATTATACTTGTTGGTGAATACAGCTTATCTATCATTGCTTCCAATTACTTCGCTTGAACAAATAAAAACATCATCCAGCGGTATTGCTGCTGTTGAGGCGGTAAAAGTTTTTTGGGGCAGGGGAGGGGAGTTGTTTATTTCTGTTTTGATACTGATAACGACATTCGGTTGCACACATGCTACTATTATTTCAAGTTGTCGTATTTATTATGCAATGACAAAAGAAAAAATGTTTTTTAAACCCGTTGCCGAACTCAACAAACATGCTGTTCCGCATAACTCACTTTTTTATCAATGTGTGTGGGCAAGTATCTTGGTGTTGTCAGGAACATTCGACCAGTTAACTGATATGATCATTTTTGCCGTATTTGTTTTTTATGGCGCTACAGCATTTGGTGTTTTTGTGTTGAGAAAAAAGATGCCGGATGCACATAGGCCGTATAAAGTGTGGGGTTACCCGATAGTTCCTGCAATTGTGATAATAATTTCTGCTGCATTGTTTGTAAATACAATTATCACACAACCAAGAGAAGCAGGAATAGGTTTGGCATTAATGGCTACCGGTATACCAATGTGGTATTGGTTCAATAGAAAAAAAGATTAGAAACGATAACCAAGGTCAATACCCGGTAAAAGCCGTCCACCGAAATCTTCATCGAGGGAATTAAACTCTTTGGTTACTTTCTTAGTGAAGCCATAACCAACAAATGGCGTAACTGCGTAATGAGTTTTAAATGTAAAATGATAACCCGCTTCGGCCATGGGTGTAATGAATAAACTATTGAGGCTGGTTTTGCCGTCAAAATTGTCAAAAGAAAACCAAAGCCTTCCCCCGACAAATGCATTTCCTGTTCCTTTTTCATTAAATATAAATCCGTAGCGATAACCGGCATACATGCCAAAACCTTTATAACCAGAGTAAGATTGTTTAGAAGAAAAATTATACGTTAACCCGATCACCCAGCTATGCTTTTTGCTGAAGGTTTCATAGCGGGGACCAACATGGCTGCTTTTAAAATTTTTTCCCATCGAACGCATATACTCACCGCCGAGTTCCCAGGGATTTTGTGAAAGGGCAGTAGTAGCAAATGAAAAACAAAGAATTGATAAGCATAATATTTTACGCATAGCTCTATTAACGAACAGGATGGAAAAATATTTTCAATGATCAATCAACAATAAAGAGTTTACAGCCCATTTGTGTAGAACTCCGATGGGATTCCGCTAATAACTGGTAAAGCTGTTTCAGCTTCTGGTTTATTATTAATGACATATTTGGGTCAATTGGTTTTCATTTCTTCCGCCCACTTGTCCCTTTCATCAGGAGAAAACTTCCACGGCGCAAAATTATTCTCTACATTACTGAACATGGCATTCCATTCCTGTGGGGCATTACTGTCCTCCATAACCAATGAACGACGGAGTTCAATAATAATATCAAGCGGTGAAATGGAAACAGGACATTCTTGTACACAGGCATTGCAAGTAGTGCAGGCACGCAGTTCTTCAACAGTAATATAATTGAGCAGGTTTTTTCCATCATCTTTAAACTCGCCATTTACATTGATGTTCTTTCCAACTTCTTCCATTCTGTCCCTCGTGTCCATCATTATTTTTCTAGGTGATAACAGTTTGCCCGTTTGAGTGGCAGGGCAAGCGGCAGAACATCTACCGCATTCAGTACAACTATATGCATCCAATAAATGCTTCTGCCCTAGATCAAAAACATCTTTTGCTCCAAATCGTGCAGGAGCTGCTGCATCGGTTGGTGCTAGTTCCGGTCGCATGGAATATAAGACCTCATTCTGTACTGATTGCATATTGGTCATCTTACCCATCGGGTTAAATTTTGCAAAATAGGCGTTGGGAAATGCAAGAATAATATGCAGGTGTTTTGAGTAAGGCAGATAATTTAAAAAAGCAAAAATGCCAACAATGTGCAACCACCAGCAAGATCGTTCAAGAAAAATAAGTGATGAGGCAGAAAGACCTGAAAGGTTTTCTGCAAAGATCCCGCTGATAACAAAATCGCCGGTTTGTTTATAATGTTCATGTCCCTGCAACTGTAATGCACGGTCGGCACTATTCATTGTAAGGAACAAACTCATCAAAACGATTTCTGTTATCAGAATATAATTTGCATCACTGCGTGGCCAGCCGTTAAGATCTTTACTGATAAAACGTTTGAGTTTGATAATATTTCTACGGACCAAAAAGATAACACAGCCCACCAGTACCAGCAAAGCCAATACTTCAAATGCATTGATAAGGAAACTGTATAAGCCTCCTAATGGTTCGGCAAATAACCTATGATTGCCGAGTATTCCATCTAATACTATTTCCAGTACTTCAATATTGATAATGATAAACCCGGCATAAACAAAAAAATGCATAACAGCTACCAACGGATTGCGAAACATTTTTTGCTGACCAAATGCCAGCAAAAATAAATTACGCCAGCGTTGTGAAGGATTATCATTAACCAGGTCATTTTTACCTAACCTGATATTGCGGATAATTTCTTTTGCTTTCTTTGAAAAAAGCCAGATAGCAACTGCTGAAAGCAGGATAAATAAAATTTGTGGTATAAATTGCATGCAGTCTGGTTTCGAATAGCTAAATTAAGGGTTGTTGTTGGATTCCGGATGCCGGATTCAGGACTTCTAATATTGAAAAGATAATCCTTACAGAAAATTATGAGTGATAAAAAATATATACTTACAAAAGAAGTGGCAGAAAAAAAGATCCGTCGGCTTGCATTAGAAATTATTGAGCATAATCCCGATGAAAAAGAACTGATACTTGCGGGCATTCGTGGCAGCGGTACCGTCGTAGCAAGTTGTATTCAGAAAAGTATTGAAGAACTTTCATCACTTAAAACAAAACTGATCACACTTACGCTGGATAAAAAGAATCCGAAGGAAGTTGAGTTGAGTGAAGCGATTGATTTCAATAATAAGACAGTGGTATTGATTGATGATGTAGCCAATAGTGGTAAAACCATACTCTATGCACTCAAGCCTTTTCTGTCTTTTCATCCAAAGTCCATCCAGGCATTGGTGCTTGTAGAGCGGACACATACTAGTTTTCCCGTTACGGCAGATTATGTCGGGTTATCAGTTGCCAGCACATCGCAGGAACATATTTATGTAGAAGTAAGCGAAACAGAAGTGCTGGGCGCCTTCCTGCAATAACTTAAGGTTCTAATATTATATCTACTTCTTTTGTTGTTTGGTAATCGTACTGGTCGGTTGAAGTGATTTTTATAGCCGCAGTAAATGTGGCGACAATTCCTGAAACCGACATTAACCAGTCGAAGTTATACAGGTTGTCTTGTTTAAAAGTACAGAAAATAAAATTTCGTCTTGCCTCCAGGATTTAACTCAAGTGTCGGTGCAGGAAATTTAAAAGCACTCAGAACAGTAAGAAAAAATTTAAGGGTTTTGCTGTTGGTTTTTATTTTACTCAGATCAATGTCGGGTGCAATATACCATTGCCTTCTTCTTGGTACATCGGTTCTGTTAAAAATAACATTGCCACTTTCATCCGTATCTACATTTTCCTCTGCGCCAAATAATCCTTCTGCTCCATATCCAACTGAAACACCTAACCACGGAGGCAGGTTTGATTTGGGAAAAAATGATTTGAAATTGGCCGATGCCCAATAGGTTTGCCCGTTATAATCCTTCAAAAACCTTTCTGGTGCGCTGGTGCCGAATAATTCTTCAGTTCTTTCTTGTAACTGTGGGTCGCTGTAATTTTTTTTGTGATAAGAGAATTTGAGTTTGATGCGTTGATCATCCCATGCAAGTTCCTGCGCCACCAGTATGCCACTGCCTAAAATATTTGCGCTGAAATCATACCAGCTCCATCCCCATTGTTCGCTGAATCCATCGAGTACTTCAATCGCTGTTTGATAAAATGCGCCGCTCATACCACCGATCCAGATCCTTTTTTTTCTGTCAATACCTGTCCACCGCCAAAGCTCCATACTGGCACGGCTTTCTATATATGCGCTATACATATGTCCGACCTTGTCCATTTGTTTCCATTCGTGCCAGTCATTAATGGTATGAAACGATGATTGCGGGTAGTCTTTATACCAGGAATTGTACAATCCTATCATAACAGCGCCATAGCCGACCACATTGGCTCCAATAACGATACGGGTACGTTTTTTTATTTGTTCAGGTGTAAGGGCAGTTGGTGGGTTTAGTGGAACCGGTGATGATTGAGCAGGCATTTGTGTTATGCTATCAACTACTATTTGCTTTTGTATTGTTGTATCCTGGGAAAATAAGCCGCATACAGGAAACATCAGAAAGCAGAACAGGGTTACAGCAGTACAAGAGTGCGACGCAACAGAAGCTAAATTTTGCACAGGTGCCGGTTTCATTCAAACAAAAATACGGGACAAAGACCATTTTAGATTGAATAGGAAAATTCAATAACTTCCCTCTTTAAACCAACTATTATGGATGCAACGATCCTTGCAAAAGTGAATAACTGGCTTAGCGGAAATTTTGATACTGTGACAAAGGATGAGATCACCCGCCTGCAGAAGGATAATGAAAAAGAATTGGAAGATGCATTTTATCGCAATCTTGAATTTGGTACGGGTGGTTTGCGAGGTATTATGGGAGTAGGAACCAACCGGATGAATAAATATACGGTGGGGATGGCTACCCAGGGCTATGCCAATTACCTGAAGCAATGTTTTGGTAATGATGTGAGTGTTGCAATTGCGCATGATAGCCGGAATAATAGCCGCTTCTTTGCCGAAACAGTTGCCAATGTGTTTGGCGCAAATGGGATCAAAGTTTATTTATTCGAAGCGTTACGTCCAACTCCGGAACTTTCATTCGCTATCCGTCATTTAAAATGCAAAGGTGGAGTAGTGTGCACAGCTTCGCATAATCCAAAAGAGTTTAATGGGTACAAGGCTTATTGGGATGATGGCTCACAGCTGGTGCCACCGCATGATAAAAATGTAATTAAAGAAGTAGATAAGATATTATCAGTTGATGATGTAAAGTGGAGTGGTGGTGAAAAGAATATTACCATCATCGGTAAAGAGCTGGATGATGTGTATATGAAAATGGTAAAAAGCCTGAGTGTGTACCCGGATGTTATCAAAAAGCAACATGATCTGAAAATAGTTTACACTTCTATTCATGGAACAGGTATTGTGCTGATGCCGGAAGTGCTGAAACGTTTTGGTTTTACTAATGTAACGGTGGTGGAAGAACAGAAAGTGCCGGATGGAAATTTTCCAACAGTAGTTTATCCCAATCCTGAAGAAAGTGAAGCAATGAGTATTGGGTTGAAAAAAGCAAAGGAACTGGATGCAGATATTTTATTAGGTACGGACCCTGATAGCGACCGTGTAGGCATCGGCGTAAAAGATAATAATGGCAATTGGGTGCTGATGAATGGCAACCAAACTGCTGTGCTTGCTTTTAATTACATGATCGAAGCAAGAAAAGCGAAAGGCATTGCTCAGCCCAATGATATGGTGGTAAAAACAATTGTAACAACGGAGATGATCGACCAGATAGCAAAAGCAAGTGGCATTGCCTGTTATAATGTGCTTACTGGTTTTAAATGGATCGCTGAATTAATAAGAGAAAAAGAAGGAAAAGAAAACTATGTTGTGGGGGGTGAAGAAAGTTTTGGTTTGATGATCGGTGATAAGGTAAGGGATAAGGATGCGATCAGCGCTGTGGCTTTGCTTTGTGAAATGGCAGCTTATGAAAAAGAAAAAGGTCGCAGCTTGTTTCAAAAAATGATTGACCTGTATGTGCAGTATGGTTTTTATAAAGAACATTTGATATCCATTACTAAAAAAGGAATGGATGGCCAGCAACAAATTGCTGCAATGATGGAAGGTTACCGCAGTAATCCGCCACTTAAAATAAATGGAGTAAATGTTGAGCAGTTATTGGATTATAAAATGCGCAAAGGAAAAAACCTGTTGACAGGAGAGGAGTGGGAAATAAAATTACCCAAATCAAATGTGTTGCAATTCATATTAACTGATGGAAGTAAGATAAGTGCAAGACCAAGTGGTACAGAACCAAAGATCAAATTCTATTTTAGTGTAAATGGAAAGTTGAAGAATGCTGCAGACTTTGAAAAAGTAGGAAAAGAGTTGGATGAGAAAATAAAGGCGATAATTAATGATTTGAAATTATAACTATGAAACCACATTTTTTACTCCAGCCTTCCAATTCGATCGGCCTCTTAAGAATGCTGATGGGAATTGTTTTTATTCTGCATGGCGGTGCAAGATTGTATGAACACTCAGTTACAGGATTTGGTGGGTTTATTGGTGATCATGGAATCCCGGGTGGATTATACCTTGCATGGTTTATAACTGTGTTTGAAATAATAGGAGGCACAGCAATGTTCCTTCGCTATGCAGTAAAGGTTTTTTGTGTAATTGAGATCCTTATTCAAATCGGCGGCATATTAATGGTTCATAGCCCAAATGGATGGTTTACAGTTGGGGCACAAGTGGGCGGAATGGAATATAGTGTTGTTCTGGTTGGAGTATTACTTGCAATATTCCTCGCTGAAAGAAAGAATGATTTGAATATTAAACCACTGCTATGAGAAAACTACTTTTTATTTCTCTTGCGGTATTTTTTTATTCCTGTTCAACAGAAGCACCCAAAGAAGATGAAGTAAAAGAAATGGTAAAGATTTGGTATATGCAGAAAAGTTCAGCAGACGGTGCAGGGATATGGAATGTGAGTGGTGTCACTGTACTTTCAATAAAAAAAGATGAGAAGCGAAAAGATATTTTCAATACAATAAGTCATGCAACAGGTACCTGGAAATATCCGCCATTGGAAATTCCAAAGCCTGATGAAAATTTTTCTGATACAGTGCAGATGGACCTACGATGGAATGGCTCTAAATGGGTAACAGCAAATGAATAAGATATAAAACAGCATTAACAATTACATTAACCGAAACATCAAATATGAAAATTGCATTTCACGGGGCGGCAAGAACCGTAACAGGCTCGAAACATCTTATCACTTTAAAGAACGGCAAAAAGATCTTGCTTGATTGTGGCATGTTCCAGGGTATGGGCAAAGAAACGGATATGCTCAATCGTGATTTTGGTTTTGAGCCGGCTGAAGTGGATGTAATGATATTGTCTCATGCACATATTGATCATAGCGGTCTTATACCCAAACTGGTCAAAGATGGGTTTAAAGGAAATATTTTCTGTACACCAGCTACCAAAGATCTAACCGAAGTTTTGTTAGAAGACTCTGCCGGAATTCAGGAAGATGAGATCAAATACCAGAATAAACGAAGAGCTTCTGAAGGATTGCCTTACCTGAAACCTTTATATACTTCGGAAGATGCAAAACAAGCCAACTCACATTTTGTCGCAAAGGAATATGGCCAGTGGTTTGATGTGATTGAAGATGTGCAGGCTTTATTTACCGATGCGGGCCATATTATCGGCAGTGCATGTGTGCATGTAAAAATTAAAGAGAATGGAAAAGATACCGCTATCACATTTAGCGGTGATGTGGGCCGCTATAGGGATGTGATCTTAAAATCCCCGGAAGATTTTCCACAGGCAGATTATATCATTTGTGAATCAACTTATGGTAACAGCCTGCATGATGTAAACACCACTACACCTGACCTGATACTGCGTTGGATCGAAAAAGCCTGTGTACACAAAAAAGGTAAATTGATCATGCCGGCATTTAGTGTGGGTCGTACGCAGGAAATATTGTTTGCACTCAATCAACTTGAGTTGGAAAATAGATTGCCGGAACTGGATTATTATGTGGATAGTCCATTAAGTGTAGAAGCAACTGAAATTGTCAAACGTTATCCTGATTATTTTAATAAAACAATTCAAACGATACTAAAAAGCGATAGTGACCCATTCGGCTTCAAAGGACTTAAGTTTATTAAAACAGTTGAGCAATCCAAATTGCTGAATTTTCAGAATGGCCCCTTTGTAATTATTTCTGCCAGCGGAATGGCTGATGCAGGCAGGGTAAAACATCATGTCAGTAATAATATTGAGAGCAGTCATAATACGATTTTATTGACTGGGTATTGCGAACCCCATTCAGTGGGTGGACAATTAATGAATGGCGATAAGGAAATAAAAATTTTTGGAGTAGATCACCAGGTTAATGCCGAGATCGGTTCCATTCGCAGCATGAGTGCCCATGGCGATTACGAAGATCTAAGCCAGTGGCTTGCCTGCCAGGATAAGAAAAGAGTAAAACGGACTTTCCTTGTACACGGTGAATATGAAGTGCAGCAAGAGTTCAAACAGCGATTAATTAAAAAAGGATTCGTTGATGTTGAGATCCCCGAAAGGCATTATGAGATCGGGCTTACCTGATTTTCTACTTTGCAGTTGTAGGATCTATTATTGCAAAAACTTTTGCAACCGAATTAACCGGAAAGCCTCCTTGCTTTGCCTGTTCCCTTACCATTTCTTCGTTCTGTGCATTATAAATGCAATAAATTTTATCAATGGTCACATAACTATGTACCCATTGTATTTGCGGGCCCATTTTATTCAATACGCCGCATGAAGTCTGCGAAATGGCATGCAACTGCTCATGTGTCATTTTTCTGCTCCCGGTATCTCCCTTTCAAGTGCAAATTTTGGCATACAATTTTTTTTAAATGTTAAAAAAATTGGGACGGAAATCTTTTTAAGGAAATCTGAAACTTATTTTCTGAAAGCTAATTTTTTTTCACATCTCTTTAATAAACGCGGCAATGAATTTGTCGTTTATATATAGAATAAAAAAATGAAATAAATGAAAAAACAAATCATGTCGTGGAGCGGAGTACTTGGTGTTGTCTTACTGCTGAGCAGTTGTGCCTCTACGACTCATATTGAAAAAGACGACACTGTAAATTTTTCTAAATACAACACATTTGCGTGGGCTGGTAAAGACGAAGATGCCAGTGCCAGTGAATTGCTGGAAAAAAACATTCATACTGCCGTTCACCAGGAGCTGACCAAAGCAGGATGGAGGGAAGTAAAAAGCAGGCCGGATCTTTTGATCGATTATGATATACTGGTTGAGAAATCGGTGAAAGAATTAAGTAACCCTGTTTATTCACAACCTTATAGCCGATTGATCTATAACCCTTATACCCGGAGGTATGCTTCTGTTTATTATCCTTCACAATTTTTAGGATATGACAGGGAACAAAAGGCGGTAAGAGAAGGCACTGTTACCATTACATTGATCGATTCAAAAACGGATAAAACCGTTTGGCAGGGATGGACAACAGATGAGGTAAACAGCAGAAACCTGACATCAAAAGAGGTTCAAAACCTTATAAAATCAATCTTTAAAAAAGCTGATTTGGCCAAAAACTAATACCATATAGGACGGATTAGGATGGAAATACCCCCGCCGGTTCGGGGGTATTTTATTTTAATAAAGTTTGGTTGAAAAGGGTCGCAGACCTATCTTTGCCGTCCCTAAAAACGGAGTATTTTAACGGTTTTTACCGCGAAAATTCTCAAAAGACGGCCCGTTCGTCTAAGGGCTAGGACACCACCCTTTCACGGTGGTGATACGAGTTCGAATCTCGTACGGGCTACAAGAATTCTTTCAATAAGATTCGTTTCCCCACAGTATGCTAATATTGTGGGGATTTTTTTTGCAGTTAGTTTCACTACAACTCAGTTTTCGTCGCTTTTTGGTTCACCCATGCTTCACCAAAAGGTGTTGCTTCACCAAAAATTTAAAAGCAATGAAAGCTGCAATCATTTTTTATCCGAATGAATTAAAAAGAATCTTAAAACAGAACTGATTCCGATCATCATAACATTTCGTCACAATTACATGAATTACTTCACCTTCAATTTGAAGATTATCTTCACCCATAAGTACAGTGACATTCAGAATTTCTTTTCGGTATTGATGAAATAAATTTATCTTCTTTGTTAAATGTTAAAAGATGATTGCACACAGCAGGGGTGCTGCAAAATCTCACTATCTTCCTTATGCTTAAACTTATCTATATGAGGTCTTTACCAATTGCTTTGCTTATTACCATTTTTTCCTTTGTGGTAAGTTGTAAAAAAGATGTGGCAGGGAGTTTTAAAGGAAGCTATACAGGAATATTACAGGAGCAGGATTTAGCAGGGGCATTGCAAAGTGAGACGTATCCCACTCAGGTAACAATACAAGCTAAGTCCCGTGATTCGATTGTACTGACTGTAAAAGCGGGATTTACTACTTTTTTTACACACAACCTGCCGGTTAACAACAACTCAGAGTTCGGCTATACGTCTTCTTCAGGCGGTAGCAACTATTCATACGAAGGAAGAATAAAAGGAGATTCGCTTGTTTATCTCTATGTGCAAGATCAAGCATCTATGCCATTGCGTTATCTTTTTAAAGGAACCAGGAATTAAGAGAGATTTCCATCTATGACTGTAGAGATTCTAAATTATCTCAATATCATTAATCGATGTGATTATTAAATATTCTTCATTTTAGTAGTGTTTCCCAAGCTATCCATAGTATTCATTAACTTATTACGGAAAAGCTGACCTGTGATACATGCTCAAAACAGCGTTTTCTTTATATGTAGACCTATACTTACGAAGGCATAGCGATATTTAGTGAGCCTTAAAGTTCCATTTAGAATTGTCACTATTCATATCAAACATTGCAAGTGTGGGATTGCTATCCCCTGAAGACACTAACACTAATTGCTTTTTTGCATCAGGAATTACTTTGGGCATAATACGGTATGTTCCATCAGTCAGCTGATCTATCCGCCATAATTGTTCCGGTGCACCGGTAAATGCCGGTACTGTTATCACTTCAGCATTTGCAGTAGCTGCTAATGCCCGTTCTGTTCCTGCTATTACTATTTTATAGTACGGCCCGCCTAAATAACCAGTCGTATCAGGTGCATCTGTAATCGCCCATTTCTGATGAGGACGGAACATGTAATCACCTATTCTTGCATTAATATTTCCTGTTGGCCAGGTTTTAATTACATCTGCTAATTCTTGAGCTGGAACGGGTTTTATTGGTTCATTGTTGGGCTGGCCAAATCCACGAGGTCCACCAGCCATTCTTGTAAAATCCACTGCCAGCTCCAAAGCATATCCTCTTCTTACGGATTCAATTTCATAGGTACCTTCTTTAAACTTCTCTCCGGCAACAGGCCATCCATCTTTCCAAAGCAGTGGAAGAATGCCCAATACGCTACGACCTCCCTGTTCTAAATCTGCTTCATAATGAATGGATATTTTTTCAACTCCTTTCTCAAGGATCATGTGTCCAAAATGCCCGGGGCCTATCAATCCGCCACGTGTAACAGCAACCATTTTACCCCCGCCTTCCAACATGGTTCTTCCCACGTTATCGATGTATGGGCCCAAAATATTTTTTGAACGTCCAACTACTACATTGTAAGTAGAGTTAGCACCATCGCAACAGCTACCATGAGTTGCAAGCAAATAATACCAGCCTTCACGATATACTAATACTGAAGCTTCACAAACAATGGCTATATCAACCGGTTTATTGCCTTGTACTCGTTTGCCTGTTTTCGGATCCAGTTCCACAATGCGGATGAATCCAAAATAGGTACCGTATGTCAACCAAAGGCGTCCAGTAACAGGATCTAACATAAGACCGGGATCGATGGCATCATTTTCTTCATAACCGTCAGATGTAGCTACTACAATTGGCTCCGAATATTTAAAATCAGGAGACTTTGGATCCAATGTTTTATTCCACATAGTAAAGATGGCACCTTTGTGTGAGCCTCCGCCACCAGTTGCTCCATACACAACAAGATAGCGGTTACCAATCTTCATCGCATCAGGTGCAGCTCCACCTCCCGGCCTTACTCCACCGCCATACCATGTCCAACCGTCTTCGGATATTAATCCACCACCGCCTGTGCCAAACGTGTAATATTTTCCTTCACATTCAACGATGGTTGATGGATCATGTATAAATGGTTTTCCTACCTGTGCTATTAATGTTTGTGTTATCAATATTGCTAACAAGGCAGTCAGGCCGGTTATTTTCATTCTTTTCATAATAAATTTCGATTTCAAAATAATTGATACTTTAAACAGACTAACAAATTTTATTCGTAACTAATACTGAAGTTTTTTACTGGCAATCCTTTTTCATCTACAAAACGAACACAGAAATTACACATACCTGGTCCATTAATTACTGCGCCACGAATAATATTCTTTCCCTTTCTCAGTGTTACAAGCGAAGAAGTTCCATTATCCACTATCATATCTCTGTCACCGGATAGCATCAATGCTTCTTCGCCATTCAGCCACCACATGCTTCCGGAATTACAACCTGCAGCTAGTCTAACATTTTTGATTTCTTCCGGGCAATTGATGACGGTGACTAACCAGAAGAGTACACCGTATGGCGGTTTGTTGATTGCATAAGTAAAATGGTATAAATTAAAGTTGTAGGTCTTACTGTCCAGCGCATACCATTTTAATTCCTGATCTCCTACTTTTACTTGTTCGCCATTTTTGGGAACTATAGTGTAATTGGCAGAAAAATTATCAGCGGAAAAATTTGTCCTGAGATAGTTGTCGGTGAATATGTTATTTCTCGCAATAGTTTTTTTTACGGGTTCCAGCACCAACCAACGTTGAATAAACCCCTTGCTGTCGGGTGTCTTTTTGCTGCCTGCCGCCGGTATAAAATATCTAGTCAGCGTATGTGTCGTATCGCCGCTGATCGGTATTGGAGGCAGGTTTGGTCTTTGTGGTTGTGTCGGAGGATTCTGTCCGAAGGCTGTAAAACTACAAAGCTGTAGTCCCGATAAAACGACAAAAGCCATAGCAGGCAAAAGGGATTTAAATTTTCTGTTCATAGCAGATATCTTTTGTAAAGATTTTTGTTCTTAAATAGAATGGCTGAAAAAATAATAATATCCCAGAATGTTTGTTCAACACCTGGGATATTAATTTATAAATAATAGTTGTTACTTAACTCTTGTAAGTTTCATTTCTCCTCTTTCATTCTTTACCAATATTTCATTTTCACTTATCAGTTCTGCAGTACTGGATACTTTAGTATCGTTAAAGGAAATACTGTAAGAAAATTTTTTCCCCTCAATTTTTCCATCCTCTAATTTAGATTCACCAAATTGAGTTTTCCAAACACCAGTAACTACATTGCCTTCCACCTTAAAAGTGTAATTGACTTCAAAAGTGCCGTTCGGTGTTTCACGGGAGCCTTTCCAGTTGCCATCAATAGGGTTTTGTGCAAAAGCTGTAAAACCTACTAAGAGGAGTAATAAACTAAAAATGTATTTCATATAGCATGTTTTTAATGTGATTGAATTTATTAAATTAATCGGAATTCTGTCAAAATTATTAACAACATTCCGATAATTCTGTATTGCAGATTTTTTTTGCGCTAACAATTTATCAGAAATTTAAAATCGTTCTACACCTTTAACATTCATCTTTACAGAAGTGACCCTATCAGGGCTTGTCATAAATAATATTTTGTTGTTTGTTCCTGCAAAAACATTGTTGGTACCGCCGCCACCAGGAATTGTTAATACTTTATTTCCATCTTTATCATAAGCGTTTAATCCAGGGCCACCGCTAACATAAATATTTCCATTTTCATCCAGTGACATACCATCGCAGAAGTTCAGATTATTAACAAGCGTCTGCATGTTGGAGAGTGTGCCATCAGAATTGATATTAAAGACCTTGATTTGCCCAGTACCATTATAGGTCCAATTGTTTACATACAGTTTTTTACCATCAGGAGTTCCAGTGATACCGTTTGGCCATATATCAGCATTCCATCCGGCCATTGTAGTAACCCTGACAAGTGTGTTAGCACCCGGCGCTAAATAATATACATGGCCGCCTTTACCGGTTGCAGCTTGTTCAGAGTGTGTTGGCTCCCAATTTTGTTTGCGGGGATCAGATGCATCCCAATAATCTCTCGGGAATATAGGATCAGTAATATAGATGCCTCCATTTTTCGGATTGATCCATACATCATTAGGGCCATTTAATAATTTGCCATTGTAATTATTTACCAATACAGTATGACTAGCATCAGGAGCTATCTTCCAAAGTTCTCCATGCATGTCAGCGCAAGCAATAAGATAACCATCTTTATCAATAGCCATTCCATTAGAGCGGCCAGTACCAGTTAAGAATGTTGTGATTTGCCCGGTTGATGCTGTCCACTTATAAATTTTATCATTGGGCTGATCAGTAAAAAATACATTTCCATCTTTATCGACAGCAGGTCCTTCTGTAAACCCAAATCCTTTTTGAATTGTGTCTAACACTCCGTGCTGGCTTGCTGAAATTAGACCACCTGGATCAAAAAAAGTACTACCTGAAACATTCGAACCAGCAGATACTTTTCCAGTTACTAATTCATTAGAATTAGTGTCTTCGGAACGAAGCATGCTTTTTTTACAGGAAAAAAGCCCCACGGCACATAACATTGCCAGGGAAAAAATCATTTTCTTTTTCATACTAGCAAACAATTTTAAGTTTAAAATAAAATGAGTAACAATTGCACAATTGTGCAGAATTCTGCATCAATAGGAAAACTATTTAAGTTTAGAAGTAAAAACTACCAATAGATACCGGCGAAGAATTTTGAACAACAGTATGGTTTTTTGCTCATCTGTCTTCAAGGAGTAATAACTAATGTTAGTCCTGCACAGACAATCTTAATTAAACAGTCGTCACAATAATTACCAGAAATGGTTTCATTGCGAGCTTTATTTTAATCCATCTTTGTAATCTGGAATCAATGACTGGCTGTTTATTTTTTTATCCCGTCATCATTGCCTTTATATTCAAACCAATCGTAGGTTGCAACAGATGTTGTGGGCTCGCCATCAGATGTACCATAGAGAGCAAACAAACTTCCCACAAATCCTCCTGCTTTTTTTGTGCTAAGAAATGAAGCATCCACTCCATCTTTCAATAGTTTCCACTTATTCTTCTTATCAGCAAAATAAAATGCATAAGTTGCTGCATTCGATTCAATTTTCAAGTACAATGATTTTGCTGAAGTGAGTGGCTGGGATGCTAATAGTTCTCCATTTTTATTTCCTCTTGATGGAGATTTATATAATTGAACAACAGGTTTGCCATTCTCAATAGATTTACATAAAAAATAGTAATTGTTTTCGCTCTGGAAGATCATTAAACCAGCTTTTTCTTTTTCAGAGGCAGCCGTAAAATCAATACTCGTTGCTGCATATCCTTTTAAATTATGCTGTCGTGATCCAAGGAAGGAAGGACTTTTTCTTTCGGATGCAGTTTGAGGACGAAGTGACAATTGAAAAAAACCACTCTTTGCAGTTAAGCTATACGCATCCATTTCAGGATTTCTAAGGAACAGATAGCGATCCTCAAATTTCTTGTTGTTGAAATCATCTTTAAAAGTTACGTTACCACCAAAGGGATTATTTACTTTTTTAGTTAATGCAGGTAATGGTACCGGCAATGTGTAAGGTACTTCCTCGTTTCCTTCTAATATATGCGGCCATCCATCTTTCCATTCAACGGGTAAGAGAAATGTTTCTCTTCCTGTATTGTATATATCATCTCCGTAAGGACGACAAGCAAGGAATACCGCAAACCATTTACCATCGGGTGTTTCTACAAAGTCGGCATGACCAGTTGTGGTAACCGGATTTTGTCGTTGTTTGTCAAGGTGACGTTGAGTAAGTATCGGATTCTTTTCATAAGGAATATAAGGGCCATCAACAGCTTTGCTCCTGAAAACAACTTCTGAATGATTATACCCTGTACCACCTTCTGCACAAATAAGATAATACCAGGCATCTTTCTTAAAAATATGTGGCGCCTCTATCCATATTGGTTTTTTAGACAAATCAGTACCGCCATTCACCAGCAATTTTTCTTGTCCTACTACTTTCATGGTGTTGATATCAAATTCATACATACGAATGGTACGGTGACCGTTGTATAATGGCTTGTTATCAGGTGCATCATTATTGTACACTACATAAGCTCTGTCATCTACGAAATCAATGGAAGGATCTATACCTCTTACTTCTGGCAACCAGATAGGATTACTCCATGGTCCTTTAGGATCTTTGGCGGTAATAATAAAATTACCTTTCTTATCAATTAAGGTGCATAGTATATAGAAAGTGCCTTTATTGTAGCGGATGGTAGGCGCAAATAAACCTCTTGACACTCCTGCATTCGTTTGATCTAGTTGTTCCTGTCTATCCATAGCATTACCGATCTGTTTCCAGTTAACCAGATCGGTGCTATGAAAAATAGGTAGCCCTGGGAAATATGCAAAAGTAGAAGTGGTGATATAGTAATCATTACTCACCCTGCATATACTTGGATCAGAATAGAATCCTGCCAGTATTGGGTTGTTAAATGTTTGTGCTTTTGTTCCCAATAGCAAAACAGAGAATAAAAAAAATAGAAAAAATTTCTTCATCATAATAGTTAAATTAATAGTTTTAATATTTTTAGAGTTACTCAATAACATGTTTTAATTAAACTGTATCCAGTCAACCGCAACCTCTTTATCTTTTAGTACAATAAAAATATTTTGAACTCCCTTAGGTGATTTAACGACAGAAGTTTTTGTTTGCTTAAATTCTGTGCTCTTCGGTAGTGTAACTTTTGCAACGATAGGACCATTAATACTACTGGTATGTATTTCCAATATTCCACCTGTTTCAGACATTGCATTTATCGATACTGTTTTCAATGGTTTCGTTCCCAAATCAACAGCATTGTATTGTGTCCATGCATTTACTTTATTGAATATTGTTTTCCAGCCCATGAATCTGTTAGCAGTATCAATAAATTCAATGGAAGTGCCTTCATTGCTGATTGCTGAATAACGATCAATTTGAATTTCTTTATTTGCGTTTGTAACTCCTACACCTCTTAATGTTGGGATTACTTTTTTAATAGTGCCATCGGAATTAAAAAATAAACTATCGGCTCTTATTGATCGGGCTTTATCAAAACGTGGGGAATAATCTTTATTATGATAAAATAAATACCATTGCTTTTTGAATTGTATAATAGAATGATGATTCGTCCAGCATCCGGAAGCAGATTCATCCATGATAACACCAGTAAATTTGAAAGGACCTAGGGGGTTGTCACCAATAGCATATTCCAATCGTTCTGTTTTATTTTCTACATGTGGATAAGTGAGGTAATAAATTCCGTTTCTTTCAAATAAATAAGGTCCTTCCTTTAATCCTTTAGTTGGCAGTTCGCCTAAAGTCTTTACTTCCGAATCAAGTTCCAGCATATTGGCTTTCAGTTTTGCACCATAAATATTTCCGGCAGACCAGTATAGATAAGCCTGCCCGTCCTTATCTATAAATACATTAGGGTCGATACCACGAACTCCTTTAATAGGCGTCGCTTCCGGAATAAATGGTCCTTCAGGCTTATCTGCTACAGCCACGCCTATGGTAAACCCTCTGCCATAAGTAATCGTGTCTTTGGGTGAAGTGGGAAAATAGAAATAATACTTCCCGTTTCGTTCAATACAATCAGGTGCCCACATACTATAACTATCTGGTTTTACCCATGGCACTTTGTTTTGGGTAACGATCATACCATGATCTGTCCAGTCAGAAAGATTGGCAGAAGAGAATACATGATAATCTTCCATGCAAAACCAGCCTACCCGACCTTTGCCTTCTGTAGCAAGGATGTCATGGGAGGGATATACATAAACCCTGTCTCCAAATACTCTTGCTGACGGATCAGCGCTGAACTGGTTTCTTATAATAGGATTTTGTGCTTCTGCATTCATGGCGAATAGAACAACAAATACAGCAGACAGATATTGGGGCAACTTTTTTTTCATATACAAATGATTTTATTATCTGATATTTTTTATTGATCTTTTTTGGATGCTGAAATCGTTTCTGTGATCCTGAAATAATCAAAATCAGCAAAGCCTCCGACATTCTTTGTTGCATAATTAAACAATGCAAAGCGGTAACCAATGAACTGCGGAATAGTATATGCCATTTTTAATGGTGTCCCCAATGCTATCCAGTTGTTTCCATCTAAGCTGTAAAAGAAATTAGCCGTATCTTTTTTATTGGCGAAATCACATTCTGCTTTCAGGTAAATTATTTTTTGATTAAGTGGTATAGAGGCAACTTCTTCCGGCTTACCTGTGCTTGCGTTAATCATCACAATTGTCTTTTTATCTCCAATTACTTTTACAGCAGCCAATCCATAATTTTTTTGCAATAAACCAAGTCCTGCAAAATCGCCATCTTTCATATTAGATACGTCCAACGAAGTAGAGCCATTGCACAATGGTCCGATGGTACGCTGAGTTAACGAATTTCTGGCATACAAAAACGAAGTATCAAGCCTCCCTGTTTTTAAACGAAGAAAGCCTTTTCGTTCATTCAACGACCATAAGTTATTATCGGGGTTATGATTCCATTGCCAAGCTAACGGCAATGGAGCTTCTTTTTTCTTACGGATAAATTCATCCGATGCAACAATACCTGGTATCAAACTTTTATTTGCAGCCAGATCAAGTGTTTCCGGCACTTTACCATTTGCACCTAACACTGGCCAGCCATCTTCCCACTTAACTGGTACTAAATAAGGAATGCGGCCTACAGATCCAAAATCCCTGAACAGATAGGCATACCAATTCCCGTTGGGCATATCAATTAATCCACCTTGTGCTACACCCAAGTCCTGAAAACCAAGTTTCCCTTCCCAAGGCCCGGTAATTTTATCTGCACGGTGAATGACAACTGTTCGCATGCCACCACGGGGCCATGTGATATTGAATAAATAATATTTGCCAGTAATTTTAAAAAGCTGGGATCCTTCTGCCTGAAGATTAATGTTTGTGCCTGCAGGTGCACTTGCATTTTCAATAATAATTTGCTCTGTTGTACCCGGTTTTATTTTGGTAACGTCTTCGTTTAATTCAACTAACTTAAGTTTGCCTACACCATAGATTAAATAAACACGACCATCATCGTCAAAGAACAAAGAATGATCATGATAGGATGGTGCAAACGAAACTTCTTTCCAAGGCCCCTTTTCAATATTTCTTGTTGTATATATATGCGTTTTACCGGAAGTTTGGGCAAACGTACTAACATAGTAAATGCCTTTATGATAGCGTATGCAACTTGCCCACGAACCTCTGCCATAAGTACTTTTGCCATTGGTAAGATTCATTGCATCATTAGTAACCAATGTATCGTAAGCATAGCTAACCAGTTTCCAGTTTACTAAATCGGTTGACTTCATAATGGGTACACCAGGACTCATGTGCATAGTAGTGCTACTCATGTAATAGGTATTACCTACACGGATCATAGACATATCGGGCACATCCGCAAAAATCACCGGATTTATCGCTGTCTGTTTTTCCTGGCTATAAAGAAGGCTAACAAAAAGAATAGCAATAATAGTTGTGAATCCTGTAATATTTTTTTTCATTTTATTTAATTACAAATGTGTACGCTTTCCCTGCTGATGTTGGTGCATCATACAAAAATGTTTGTTTCAAATCGTTTGTTGATATGGATGCAAGTGATGAAATAATTGGATCAGGCGTCGCTGTTACCTGGTAAAATGGATTTGTATTACTACCTGAAGCATTTTTCAAAATACCATTGATCAATTTAACAGTATTCGGTGTTCTTAATCTAAGATTACCACCAAGGTTTGATTTTATTACCAGTTTTATTATTTTGGAATCTTTCCATTCCATATCTACAATTTCAAAGCCTCCTCTTGCCCGTATTCCTTTAATACTTCCTGATGGCCACGCATCGGGAAGTGCGGGAAGTAAATGAATGTCGCCATCAGCACTTTGTATCAGCATTTCTGTAATACCCGAAGTGCAACCAAAATTTCCGTCAATTTGAAAAGGCGGATGTGCATCAAAAAGATTATTATATGTGCCGCCACCACCATCATATCTTGTACCGGTCGTATTTACAGGTGAAAGCTGGTTTCTTATTAATTTGTATGCATGATTACCATCCAGCAGTCTTGCCCACCAATTTACTTTCCATCCCATACTCCAGCCTGTTGATACATCACCACGATGAATGAGTGTGGTTTTAGCTGCACTATATAATTGCGGTGTGCGATAGGGAGATATTTGATTAGAAGGAAACAAACCATAGAGATGAGAAATATGGCGATGATTGTCTTTTGGATCGTCAATATCATCCAGCCATTCCTGCAATTGACCATACTGGCCAATATGCATTGGAGCCAAACGACTACGAACTTGCTTTAGTGTATCGATAAACGCCGCATCTTTTTTTAAAATTTCTGCTGCTTGTATAGTAGTGCTGAATATCTCAAAAAGAATTTGGTTGGTCATGGTTACACCCGCATCAAGAGCAGAACTTTGGTGGGCTTTTGGTGTATTTTCCGGAGACTCATCGGGACTAATCACCAGCCAATGATATTTGGGATGCTCCACTAAATAATCAACATAAAAAGTTGCTGCACCTTTTAGTACCGGATAAATTGAA